>ERZ812616.3505-NODE-3505-length-10774-cov-4.435768_pt1 | contig 10774 bp, 9 predicted proteins | sample MGYA00376249_ERZ812616 | MGnify/ENA primary metagenome ERZ812616 (study PRJEB26924, sample SAMEA4378265) | human gut metagenome | biome: human gut; feature: human-associated habitat; material: faeces | place: China | collected 2013 ... | reverse complement strand
GCTTCACTCTCAATGCCGGAGCAGATTTTGCGGATTTCAGGCAAGAGCGCATCCGGATTTTCGCCGGTTACGCGCAGCTGCTTGGTCTCAAATACGAGAACGCAGTCCTCCACGCCCTCGAGTTCGCTGATGCGCTGCTCCATTTTTGCCGCGCAGTGTGCGCAGCCGACATTCTGCAGCGTGTACACGCGCTTGACGCTGTGCGCGCCGGCGGCGTGCTCGTGATGGTGATGCTCGTGCTCCTCGTCCTCATCGTGGTGGTGATGGTGTCCGCAGCCGCAGCCGCAGTCGCAGCCGCCGGGCGTTCGCTGCGGCGGTCCCGGTCGTTACGACCCGAACGGTCGCCCCGTCCGCCGCGTCCGCGGCCCGAACCGGAACGCCCTCCCCCGCTGCGCCCCCCGCGCCCCCGGCCGAAGCGGCCGCGGTTCTCGTCGGGAGCGTATTTCGGGCCTTCGCCCACGCTCTCGGGCAGTTCGGCCTTGCGGATGTCCCGCTCGATGAATTTCTCGATCTGGTGGAACTTGCCCTGCTCCTCCTCGCTGACGAACGTCATGGCGGCGCCCGAAGCCGCCGCGCGGGCCGTACGGCCGATGCGGTGGATGTAATCCTCGGGGTCGTGCGGCACGTCGTAGTTGAGCACCAGGCCGATGTCCTCGATGTCGATACCGCGCGCGACGATGTCCGTGGCGACGAGGATTTTCACCTTGTTGTTCTTGAAGTTGAGCATCACCTCCTCGCGCTGCGCCTGCTCCAGGTCGGAGTGCATGGCCGCAACGTCGAGTCCCATGCGCTTGAGCGTATGGGCCAGCTCCTTGACCTTGAGTTTCGACGACGAGAAGATGATCGTCTTCGAGTCGGTCGGCTCGGCGAACAGCTCGCGGATGATGCCCAGTTTCTGACGCTCGTAGCAGATGTAGGCCGACTGGTCGATGGCTTCGTTGGGTTTCGAAATGGCGATGTTGACCTCGGCGGGATTGCGCAGAATGGTCTTGGCCAGTTCGCGGATCTTCGGGGGCAGCGTCGCCGAAAACATGATCGTCTGCCGTTCGGCGGGCATGTAGGAGATGATCTTCATAATGTCGTCCGAGAAACCCATGTCGAGCATGCGGTCGGCCTCGTCGAGAATCAGGTATTCGACGTGCGAAAGATCGACGCCGCTGTTTTGCAGGTGGGCGATCATGCGGCCCGGAGTGGCGATCACCACGTCGGCGCCGTTCAGCATGCCGTTTTTCTGGATGTCCCAGCCCTTGCCGTCGCCGCCGCCGTAGACCACCGTCGTCGAGAGGGGCGCATAATAGGAGAAGCCCTGGAACTGCTGGTCGATCTGCTGCGCCAGCTCGCGCGTCGGCACGATGATCAGCGATTTCACCACGTTGTCGGGGTTGCCCTCGATGAGCAGTTTGTTCAGCAGCGGCAGCGTATAGGCCGCGGTCTTTCCCGTACCGGTCTGGGCGCAGCCGATAATGTCGCGGCCCTCCAGAATCACCGGAATCGTGTGCTCCTGCACGGGAGTCATCTCGTGGAAATTCATATCCTCAAGACCGTCGAGGATTTCATCCTCCAGGTCGAGTTCATCGAAACGCATAAAACAGAAATTTTTAATTCTTAATTTTTCACTTTTAATTGCACGGTCCGGAAATGACATCTCCGAATAGCGTGGCCGGCGTGCAGCCCGTGATGCGAACCCTCACATAATCGCCGACCCGATGATCCCCGCGGTCGAAAACCACCACCTTGTTCTGCGAAGTGCGGCCCGACAGCTGGTTCCTGTCGCGCTTCGACTCGCCCTCGACCAGCACTTCGAACTCCCGGCCCACGTCGCGCAGGTTGCTCGCATGGCCCAGCTCGTTTTGCAGGGCGATGATTTCGGACAGCCGGCGCGACTTCACCTCCGCGGGAACGTCGTCCCCCAGGTGCTTTTCGGCAAAAGTGCCCGGACGCTCCGAATACTTGAACATGTAGGCGAAATCATAGCCCACCTCGCGCATCAGCGACAGGGTTTGCAGGTGCTCCTCCTCCGTCTCGCCCGAGAAGCCCGCGATCAGGTCGGTGGTGATCGCACAGTCGGGCAGATAGCGGCGGATGGCGGCGATGCGGTCGAGATACCATTCGCGCGTATATTTGCGGTTCATGCGGCCGAGCATCGACGTGGCGCCCGACTGGGCCGGCAGGTGAATCGCCCGGCAGACGTTGGGCATCGAGGCCATGACCTCCAGCAGGCCGTCGCTCATATCCTTGGGATGCGAGGTGGCGAACCGCACGCGCAGCAGCGGCGAGACCGACGCCACGCGGCGCACCAACTCCGGGAAATCGACGTCGCCCGTACGGTAGGAATTGACGTTCTGCCCCAGCAGCGTCACCTCGCGGTAGCCGTTTTCGAACAAACTGCGCGCCTCGGCGACGATGGTCTCCGCATCGCGGCTCCGCTCGCGGCCCCGGGTGTAGGGGACCACGCAGTAGGAACAGAAGTTGTCGCACCCCCGCATGATCGCCACGAAGGCGCTCACGCCGTTGCGGTCGAGGCGCACGGGGGCGATTTCGGCATAGGTCTCCTCGGTCGAAAGCAGCACGTTGACACCCTTGCCGCCCGCCTCGGCCTCGCGCACCAGGCGCGGCAGGTCGCGGTAGGCGTCCGGCCCGGCCACGACATCGACGCCCGCAGGTCCCTCGACCAGCTTCTCGCGCAGGCGTTCGGCCATGCAGCCGATGACGCCCACGACAAGACCCGGATTCGCGCGCCGGTAGCGTTTCATCTCGGCCAGACGACCCCAGATGCGCTGCTCGGCGTTGTCGCGGATCGAGCAGGTGTTGATCAGGATGACATCGGCCTCGCCGATGCGGTCCGTATAGACATAGCCTTCGCGCTGCATGAGCGAAACGACGATCTCCGTGTCGCCGACGTTCATCTGGCAGCCGTAGGTCTCGATGAAAAGTTTGCGCCCGGCGCCCTCCAAAGGCCGTAATGTATTGACGTTAAATCCCAATTTTCAATTCTTAATTTTTAATTCTTAATTGGCGGAGCCTATTCCGCCTGTATCTCGTTTTTCTCGGGGAACTGCTTGAAGCCCTCCCCGAAGGTTTCGTAGGCATCCGTCACCACGACGAATGCCTTCGGGTCGATCTCCTTGATCTTGTGCTGCACGAGGCGCACCTCCTTGCGGCTCACCACCAGAAAGATCATGTCGCGCAGCGAATCGGTGTACATGCCCTTCGACTTGATGTAGGTGGCGCTGCGGTCGAGGTCGTCGATGATGAACCGTTTCAGCTCCTCGTGGTGGTCGCTGATGATGAACAGCAGCTTGTCGTACGACGCGCCGTCGAGCAGGTAGGCGATCACACGCGACGAGATGTAGATCGTGATGAGCGAATAGAGCGTCAGCATCCAGCCGTTCGCTGCCGCCTCGTCCGTGCCGATTCCGAAGCCGATCACGGCCAGTCCCGACAGCACGACGAACCCGTCGGCCAGCAGGATGCCCGTCGAGAACTTGATCCCGGCGAACTTCTGCAACAGCATGCCCACGATGTCCGTGCCCCCCGTGGTCGCCTGCTGCCGCACGACGATACCCTGCCCGATGCCGATCACCACGGCGCCGATGACGCACGTCAGCAGCAGGTCGTTCGAGAGGTCCAGACGCCCGCCCAGCAGCAGCGAAGGGTCCAGCGACTCGACCGCCTCGGGATTCGGGTAGACCAGCCGCGTGAGCACGTTCATAAAGCCCGGCGTATAGAGCGCCGCCAGCACCGTGCGCGTGCCGAAACCGCCGCCGAAGACCAGCATGGAGATCAGCATCAGCGGAATGTCGAACATGTAACCGAACGTACCGACCTGGACCGAAGGGAAGATGTTATGCAGCACGATACCCATGCCGTAGACCCCGCCCGGCACGAACTTGTAGGGATTGACGAAGAGCACGAACCCCGCGCCCATGACCGAGCAGCCGAGGAAAATCAGAAACCACGAGCGCCACCACGCCCACGAGCCCATCGGTTCGAGCAAAGCCTTTGTGTTCATACATTAATTCATTTAGAATGCAAAGATACTAAATTCTCCGGAAATGCGGGATACGGCGGCGGTTTTTTCGCCCCCGGCTTCCACATACGGATTTTTTGACTATATTTGCATGAACAAGTTAACACGCGAAAAAGATGATTCTGACGATATATACGGCTACCACCATGATTATCATCGCCTATCTGCTCGGCTCGATTCCAAGCGCCGTATGGATCGGCAAGAAATATTACGGCATCGACATCCGCGAGCACGGCTCGAAGAACGCCGGAACGACCAACATGCTCCGCGTGCTGGGCCGGCGGGCCGCCCTGCCGGTCTTCGCGCTCGATTTCCTGAAAGGATTCGTGGCCGTGACGATCATCGAACTGATGCAGTACGACGACCTGATCGGACAGAACGACCTGATAAACCTCAAGATCGTCGCCGTGTTCGCCGCCGTGCTGGGCCATATCTTCCCGATTTTCGCCGGATTCCGCGGCGGAAAGGGCGTCGCGACGCTCGTGGGCGCCGTGACGGGCATCTATCCCCCCGTGGCGCTACTGTGCTTCGGCGTGTGGCTGGTGATGCTGATGGTCTCGCACTACGTGTCGCTGGCCTCGATGGTCGCCGGATGCTGCTTCCCCGTCTTCACCCTCATATCGCCCAAAGTCAACGGATCGACGGCCTTCGTGGTGTTCTCGTTCGTGATCGCCATCCTGCTGATCTACACCCACCGCAAGAACATCGAACGGCTGAAGGCGGGAACCGAGTCGAAGACCTTCATCTGGAAGCCGCGGCGCGTGAAACTCGACGACGAGGAGCGGAAAAAGAGCGGCAAAGAGCACGATCGGGAATAACCGGCTCCGGACTTTTCGACGAAATTATCCGCATAAAAGGATAAATCCTGCGGCCGGCATACGGCAAAATAAATTTTTACGTTATCTTTGCGCCGCAATAAAGACCTAAAGCAAGCGTCATGTTACAGGAAAACCTGCTGAAAATATACGAAACGAGTTTTCGGGAGAATCGGGAGATGTCGGCGTTGACCGACTATTTCAAGGGCGAGACCTTTTCGTACTATGAAATGGCCAAGGAGATTGCGAAAATCCACCTGCTTTTCAAGAAAGCCGGGATCAAGCAAGGCGACAAAATCGCACTCATCGGCCGCAACAACCCACGCTGGTGCATCACCTACATGGGAACCATCACCTACGGAGCAGTGATCGTGCCGATCCTCCAGGATTTCACCCCTGCGGACATCATCCATATCATCAACCACTCGGAAAGCCGCCTGCTGTTCCTGGGCGACAACTTCTGGGACGTGATCGAGGAGGACCAGATCAAGCAGATCGAAGCCGTATTCTCGCTCACGGACTTCCACGCGATCTACGAGCGCGACGGCAAGTCGCTCACCAAGTTCCAGCGCGACATCGTGAAGAACTACCGCACCAAGTATCCGCGCGGATTCAGCGTCAACGACATCAAATATCCCGAAATACCCAACGACCAGGTCGTCCTGCTCAACTACACCTCGGGAACGACCGGCTACTCGAAGGGCGTGATGCTCACGGTGAACAACCTCACGAGCAACGTGATGTTCGCCGCAACGACAATCAACACCCAGACCGGACAGCGGTACTTCCAGAAAGGAGGCCGCACGCTGTCGTTCCTGCCGCTGGCCCACGCCTACGGCTGCGCGTTCGACTTCCTCGCGCCGCTGGCCGTCGGCGGACACATCACCCTGCTGGGCAAGATTCCGGCGGCGAAAATCCTGCTGGAAGCGATGGCCGTCGTGAAACCCACGATCATCTGCTGCGTGCCGATGATCCTCGAAAAAGTCTACCGCAAGCAGGTGCTCCCGATGCTGGAGAAAGGCCCCATGTCGATCGCCATGAAGATTCCGCTGCTCAATTCGGCCATCTACTCGGTGATCCGCAAGAAACTGATGGACGCCTTCGGCGGCAACGTCGGAATCTTCATCGTCGGCGGCGCGCCGATGAACCAGGAGACCGAATCGTTCCTGATGAAGATCAAGTTCCCGATCACGATCGGCTACGGCATGACCGAATGCGCCCCGCTGATCAGCTTCACCCCCGACAACGAGTTCAAGGCCGGTTCGTGCGGCCGGTTCCTGAAAGGACTGCTCGAAGTGAGGATCGACTCGGAAGACCCGCAGCGCGTGGCCGGCGAAATCCTCGTCCGCGGCGAGCACGTTATGAAGGGATACTACAAAAACGACAAGGACACCCACAAGGTCCTCGACGAGGAGGGATGGCTCCATACGGGCGACATGGCCACGATGGACCCCGACGGCACGCTCTACATCCGCGGCCGTTCGAAAACCATGATCCTCTCGGGCAACGGCCAGAACATCTATCCCGAGGAGATCGAGGACAAGCTCAACAACATGTACCTCGTGCTCGAATCGCTGGTGCTCGACGCCGGAAACGGCAAGATCAAGGCCCTCGTGGTCCCCGACTACGAACAGGCCGAGGCCGAGGGCGTGGACAAGGCCGACCTGCCGCAGATCATGCAGAACAACCTTCAGGAACTCAACGCGCAGCTGGCCGCCTACGAGCGGATCTCGGGCATCGCACTCTACCCCAACGAGTTCGAAAAAACCCCGAAACGAAGCATCAAACGCTATCTATACGAGCCCTCGCTGTTAAACAAATAAGGCACAGGCAGGTAACCAATTGGATTCTCTATCCCAAAATTCTTCATAGTCACTGAATCCATTCTAACAATGAGGCGTCACTAATTAGTACGGTTACCTGCTTTCTTTCACACCCGGCTCTTCGGAAGCCGGGTGTTTTTTTGAATCGGCGCGTCGCGGGCAAAGCTCGATGCGTCGCGGCAAAGCTCAAACAAGTTTGGCTTTGCCCGCGACTTTCACTATATTTGAAGCATGAAAATCCAGAAAAAACAAGCTATCGGTGAAAACCTGCTCTACGTGATGGTCTGGACGGCCATCATCCTGGTCCCGGTCCTCAACTCGCAGATGATGTCCGAAATGCACGTCAACCTGGAAAACGTGCTGACTGCCTGGAGGTATATCGCCCCCTATCTGATCATCTTTCTCATCCACAATGCCATCATCGCCCCGCGCTACATGCTCCGGCGAAAATACGGGAAATACCTCGCGAGCAACCTGGCGCTGATCATCAGCGTCTTCTGGCTGGTGCAGATCTACGAGGACCACCTCACGGACCACCTCCTCAAACAAAACGATCCCGAAGCGCTCGACGCCTACCGCAAAGCGTCGTTCTCCAATCTGGAGATGTACTGGAACGTGGTGCTGGGATTCTTTATGACCGGAGCCAACACGGGTATCAAGCTGATATACCAGTCGATGCGCGACGAACAGCAGATGGAGGCGCTCAAGCGCCAGAACCTTCAGGCCGAAATGGATTACCTGAAATACCAGATCAACCCGCACTTCTTTATGAACACGCTCAACAACATCCACGCGCTGATCGACATCGACACCGAGTCGGCCAAGAACGCCGTGATCGAGCTTTCGAAGATGATGCGTTACGTGCTCTACGAGTCGGGGCGCGAGATCATTTCGCTCAACCGCGACATCCAGTTCCTGAAAAACTACATCGAACTGATGCGCATTCGTTACACCGACGCCGTGAATATCAGCGTGGAGTCGCCCGGCAACCTGCCCGAACAACTGTCTATCCCGCCGCTGCTGCTGATCGTCTTCGTCGAAAACGCCTTCAAACACGGCGTAAGCTACAACCATCCGTCGTTCATCCGCCTGAAGATCGAATACGCCGACGGGCAGGTGACCAGCACGCTCACCAACAGCCGCCACGCCGCCCAGAGCAGCAAACACCCCGCGGGAATCGGACTGGAGAACGTCCGCAAACGCCTCGAACTGATCTACGGCGCGAAGAACTACTCGCTGGAAATCCGCGAGGAGGAAAAGACCTATACCGTAAAACTCGTAATCCCGACGCTCAATGCTTAAATGTATCGCCATCGACGACGAGCCGCTGGCTCTGCGTCAGCTGACAAGCTACATCTCGAAAATTCCCTATCTGGACCTCGTCGCAAAATACAACAACGCCCTGGAAGCGCAGCAGATGCTCGCGGGAGAGAAGGTGGACCTGATTTTCGTCGACATCAACATGCCCGACCTCAACGGCGTGGATTTCGTCCGCGCGCTGATCGACCGCCCGATGGTGATTTTCACCACGGCCTATTCGGAGTACGCCGTCGAGGGATTCAAGCTCGACGCGGTGGACTACCTGCTCAAACCGTTCAGCTTCGCCGATTTCAGCCGTTCGGCGGCCAAGGCCAATTCGCTCTACAAGCTACGCCACAACCAACGGCCGCCGCAGGAGGGGGAATCCGAGGCGCTGCCCAAAGACAAGGAGTATATCTCGGTGAAGGCCGATTACAAGGTTTCGCTGGTGAAGATCAGCGACATCGTCTATCTCGAAAGCGAAGGCGAATACGTGCGCATGCACCTCGCCGACGGAACGACCATCACCACGCTGTTCCGGCTCAAGAACATGGAGACGGCGCTTCCTTCGGAGTCGTTCATGCGCGTGCACCGTTCGTACATCGTCAACCTGCGCACGATCAAGGCCTACGTCAAAGGGCGCATCTTCCTCAACGACACGGAGTACGTACCGATCGGCGAGAATTACAAGGAAGCCTTCCAGGGATATATCGACAAGAATTTCCGAAATTTGTAGCGATCCGGCCGGGCGGAGATCAGGTACCGCCGAGTACAGGGAAACGGCCAGGGAAAACGGACGGGGGGGGGCGGTCATTCACCGGAAAGATCCGGAAACCCGCCGAGCTGGACATACTCCCCGTCGCGGCATTCGCAGCAGTAATGCCGCAGGCCGTTGGTCAGAATGACGTAGCGCGCCCCCAGCACCGAATTGTAGCGCACGGCCTGCGCGAGCGTCCGGCTGTTGATCGGGATGCACGGGGCCTTGCACTCGGCCAAGAGCAGCGGCTCGGCCCGGTCGCCCACGACCACCACGTCGGCCCGCTGGGGCTGGCCGTTGAGCGCCACGGCATACTCCTGGACGATGCGTTTGGGCTGCACGCCGCAATACGCCGTCAGGTAAGCGATCAGATGCTGGCGGACCCACTCCTCGGGCGTCAGCACGAGATAAATGCCCCGCAGGGAATCCCAGACCTCCACGCCGTCGCCGCGGCGGCGCGCACGCAGCCGGATGGCAGGAAAATTGAGTTTGGGCAGCCCGGACATCGCAGTATCGAAAAATTTCTGTATCTTTACGGAGGACAAATATACGAACTTATGCGGACTATCCTTTCGACCATAGCGCTTTTTTCCCTCTGCGGACTTTGCGCGCAGGAGTACACACCGACTTACGGACGCGAATTGCCGCGCGGCGAGATACTCGCCTATCCTTCGGCCGAAGCGGCCACGGCGGCCGACGGCGGCGACAACCGCTACTTCACGCGTCTGACGGAATGGAACCTCAAGGACAACGTTTTCTCGACACCGTTCACCGTGCCGTTCGCATGGGCCAACCGGCAGGTGCTGTTCCACCTGGGATGGGCGTCGGGCGACTACGAAGTGCGCGTGAACGGCCTTCCCGTGGCCTGCAACGCCGACGGCAACAACCCGGCGGAAATCAACATCACCAAACAGGCCAAAGAGGGCCGCAACATGCTCGAAGTCATCCTCGCGCAGCCGTCGTCCGTCGCACCGCTCGAAAGCTGGAAAGAGGCTCCGGCGCCCGCCATCGGCGGAGCCTGGCTGATGAGCCAGCCCACGCTGCGCGTGCGTGACGTCGTGACCAGAACCCGCATGGGCGAAGACGGCAACGCCACGGCGGAGATCGCCGTCGCGGTGAAAAGCGAGGCCCTCAACCCGCGCACCTCGCGCATCCACTACCAGCTGCTCACGCCGACGGGCGAAAATGCCGCAGCGGGACAGAAAGACGTCACCCTCGACATGCGCCGCGAAGACACGCTGCGGTTCCTGGCCCGTATTCCCGCCAACTTGCTGTGGAGCGCCGAACTCCCCACGCAGTACACGCTGCGGCTCAAAACCCAGCACGAAGGCCGCTACGTCGAATATCTGGAACTCCGCCTCGGCTTCCGCTCGGTGGAGATGCAGGACGGGCGGATGTCGCTGAACACACGCCCCGTGACGCTACGCGTACGCGAAGTCCCCGCGGCGATCACCGAAAACGAAATCGCGGCGCTGCGCGAGCAGGGATTCAACACGCTAAAACTGCTGCCGGGGCCTGTGCCCGAATCGCTGCTGAACTTTTGCGACGTGCAGGGCCTCTACGTGATTGCGCAGGCGCCGATCGACACCCGCCGCAGCGGGGAGTCGCGCCGCAAGGGCGGGAATCCGTCCAACGACCCCGAATGGCAGCCGGCATACCTCGAACGCACGGAGAACAGTTACCACACCACGAAGCGCCATCCGTCGGTGGTGGCCTTCGCGCTGGCCACACAGTCGGCGAACGGCATCAACCTCTATGAAAGTTATTTGAATATGAAGCGTTTCGGCGATTCGCGGCCTTTCATCTACCCGGACGCCGGCGGCGAATGGGACAGCGACAAACTGGCGCTGGAATAACCCCGGAGGCCGGAAAAGCAGAAATTTTTCAAAATTTTTCCGGCAAAATTTTTGGAGATATAAAAATTATAGCTACCTTTGCACTCGCAATCAGATAATGATTGATGCCTCTTTAGCTCAGTTGGTTACGCCGAAACGCGGAGCGTTTTGGTGGCTTGGAGAGCACGACACTCTTAATGTTGGGGTCCAGGGTT
>ERZ812616.3501-NODE-3501-length-10791-cov-6.118946_pt1 | contig 10791 bp, 12 predicted proteins | sample MGYA00376249_ERZ812616 | MGnify/ENA primary metagenome ERZ812616 (study PRJEB26924, sample SAMEA4378265) | human gut metagenome | biome: human gut; feature: human-associated habitat; material: faeces | place: China | collected 2013 ... | reverse complement strand
CGAGACCGGTTGTGGTTCCACCGGCAGTTTTTTTCAGTACGATCTTGCCAACGCCAGCAGGCGGTGCAGGTTCTTCTCCACCTCCTTCGGGTTCGTTCTGAGTGACAAGCTTGCGGGGACCATAATAGTTGAAGAATGACTGATTTTTGCGGTTACTGGAGATTGCGTATACCGCCCATTTTGCACTCTGGTCCTCCACAATGGATGCAGACTTACCCTGTGCAGTGTACTCTTCAATCTGGCGCTGGAACTCGGCGTCCTCCTGTGCTTTCTTCTCCAGAAGCCAGTCGATGAGGCTCAGATACAGATCATAGGTGTCGGCGTTGGCATAGCCGCCCGCATCGCCGTCTCCACCGGGCTCGCCTTTATAGCTTTGGTGATCCCACACATACGTCTGCACGGCCATAAAAAGCTGGCCAACATTGGATGCCTTGCAGTCATTGAGGTAGGTCATCATCCATTTGACGTTCTCGACGGTCGCGGCGTCCATTTCACTGAGGCCGCTGTTCGTGGCAGCCGACTGCAATACCGCATCTGCATCTGCACCGGTGCCGGACGTCCATGTAAAGGAATTCAGGTACGAAGGCGTTGCGTAATGATAGCCGAGGCCGCTATCCATGCAGTACACGAGCTTACCGTCCACAAGCGGCGGGCGGTAGCTGTATGGGGTACCGTTGGCGAGCAGGCGCGTCGACCAATATGCCTGATTCTGTGTGATCTGGATGCCGGAGCCGGTCTTCGACGCAGCGAAGACCGAGGTCGGCAGCAGGCTCATGACTGTCACCAGCGTCAAAAGCAGTGACAACAAGCGATGTTTAATTGACTTCATGTCTTTCTCCTTTCCAAAAAGCGCAATAAAAAGAGCAGATCTTGACGACCTGCTCTTGCGTGAGAGTTGATGATTTATTTGTTCGTGGGTGTATCCACCCGAGTGATGGAATAGCCATCGTAGAGGAAAAGCTGGACACAGTACCAGCACGGGTCACCAGTATCATTGACACCTCTTGCCAGCCCGACACCGATCTCTGACAGCTTTGGATTGACCATGTTCTTATGATGAACCGTTGAGGCATACCAATCCGCAACTGCTCGTTCGGCAAGTGTCTGGTCAGACAGCACCCAATCTGCGATGCGATGGATATTTTCGGCCATGTAGGGACAATCCGTGACGGTATTGAATTTTCCACCATTCGGTCTTGTGTGCGAATAGACGGTATGCGCAGCCATCTCATCCGCGCGAACCTGCGCCGCCTGCATGAGCCTGTCGTTGTCACGCAGCACAGCAACGCCATTTTCTTTACGCAGGGCATTGGTGCGGTCAATGATGTCCTGCTTTGCAGCGGCAACATCTGTCTGCGCGGGCTGCTCCACGGGCTTTGCCTCCGCAGGCTTTTCTGGCGCTTCGCCGGTGTAGGGCTTGCCCGATTCGACCTGTACACATTTGGCATCGCTGTCCCAGTAGACATTGAAACCGACCGTTCTGCCGACGTCACGCAGCATAACGTAATTGTTGCCGTCGATGTTGTACGCCGTCAGGCGGGCTTCCTGACCGTCTACAAGGATGCGGTTGGTGGAAAGCGTTGCTTTCAGCGATTCCACCGCCTGCGCCGCGGGAGCACTCAGTGAAAGCCCCAGCACGAGACCGCAGAGGACAAGTCCTGTATTCTTCAATCTGTTCATCGTTCTGCCTCCATTCTAAATGTGTATGTGGAAATCTTCCTCGCAGCTTCACCATATCACAGGCGATGGGCAGAAGTCGAACAGAACCGATCCGGCAAAACGGAGAAAAAATCAAGTTTCCACTGCGGTGACGCACCAGCGCTGGTCCCGCTGGTTGCGGACGCAGGTGTAAAGCGTGAGCATATTCTCGCCGGAGTCCGCAAGATCGCTGCGGTCTGTCTCGCTGACCTTGCTGACATCCGTCACATGGTAGGTGCGGGTACCCAGCTTGGTGGTCAGGGTGATCTTATCGCCGATATCAAGCGTGTGGATCTGCCCGAAGTAGCTGTTGGCGCCGCGGTTATGGGCGGCGAGGCAGACATTGCCCTCCCAGATGGAGGTGTCCTCAAAATGCCCGATGCCCTTGACGAGCGTCTTGCTGTCCGTTCCCTGATAGATCCTCACGATCAGACCCAGCGCGGGGATCTCGATCTTGCCGAGGGAACCGTTTTTATAGTAGAGCTCGCTCGTCACATCCGTGAACAGCACAGAGGGCTGATAACCGTTGCCGCTGCTTACCGTGCTCCCTGGGGTAACCACATCGCCGCTGCCGCTGATCACGGCGCCAGCCGTGGGAAGGGTGCGCGGCGCAAGATTCGGCGTCAGGTATTCGCCGGTATGGAGCGCATTCATGCTCTCCGAGCCAAAGACGGGCGGAATGAGCGCTGCGTTCTTACTCACATCCTCGTTGCGCATAGCGCCGCCATCCGCCGTGTGGATCACCTCAATAGAGGTGTCCTTACCGAAGTCGTAATCATTCGGCGCATCGATACTGTATTCCAGCGCATACGCCGGAGCCGCCAGAGTCACTGTCATGCAAAGGCTCAGGCAAAGGGTAATGATTTTTTTCATTCTGCCGTTTCCTCCTCATCTGCGTTTTCTTTTCTGTGCTTCACCAGCAGCGCACCGCCGACACCGGCTCCTGCCGCAGCCACGACTCCGATGGGGATGAGCACATAGGACCAGCGGAGCGACACTGCGCCGGCAGTTTTTGCAGGCTCTGCGGACTGGATAGGCACGCCTTCGAAAATGGCAACATAGCGAACGCGATTTAATGCGATGCGGCTCACCGTGCCGGTATAATCCGCTGTAACCGTATAGCCTTTCACATAGCTGCTGGTGGCGCTGCCAGTGTAGGTGGCGACGGCGGTATAGCGGTCTGCCACGGCGTAACCGTCCATGTTGGCGGTATTGTCCGTCTGCCACTGAATGTCGGAGAGCGTCAGGGTCCTGCCGCCGTCCTCAATGCTCTTGGGGATGTACTGTGTATCCTGCTCGGCAAGATTGGGATAGCTGCGCTTGACGGAAAGCTGCTTTGTAGAACTACCGTAGCCGGACGGCTCGACCTGCACGGTGTCGAGCTTCAGCGTGAGCGTGCCCATGAGTCCGTCGTCCGTGATGAACTCCCGTTCCTGTGGCAGCAGCGCCAGCACGGACTCCATATCCTTCTTGGCGCTCTCGATAGAAACATGCTCCGTATGCTGGCGGCTCTCGTTTTCAGGAAGCTCCTGACGCAACAGATCGACGAGCGTATAATGATAGCCGTCTTTTTCAAAGTCCGAGCGGGCGATGCCCGCAGGATCGTCTTCCGGACTCAGATCATAGATCTTTTTCAGCTCCGTACCGTCGTCGTTTCGGACGATGGCGGTGGGGTAGCAGACCTTGGCGTTCGGTACTGCGGGTTCAAAGTCCGCCGCCAGCGCAGTGGGTGTCAGTGCCAAAGTCAGGCACAGCGCCGCAGCGCAGAGGGATAGCATTCGTTTCATTTTGTGTTCCTCCTCGATTTTTCTTTATTTTTGTAATATCTTTTCGTCTGCTCCAGCAGAAGGTCATATTCCCAAGGTTCCAACTCTAAGGAGAGATAGGCGCCATCCCTTGTCATGCCGTCTACCCGATAGCGCAACACAAGGGGAAGCTGCCGCTGCTTTTTCACATCCTGGGGTGAGATCCAGCCAACACCGCCCACAAAGGCGGAGCGGATAGCAGACTCATAGTTTTCTTCATAGCCCTGCCAGAGAAGCGCCTCCCGCAGTTCTTCCCGCAGCTTTCTGCTTCGAGGAACGGACACCAAACGCTCCGGTTCCAACAGAAATCGGGGATGCAGGGTTTCCAAGCAGATATCCAGTGCACTTTTCAGGTCGGCATTCTTTTTCGTCAAGCCACTGCGCCGGTAATCTGCCGCCAGAACATCCTCACCCTGGGCATCGCTGGGGAAAAAACGCACACAGCGGATGAGTTCGTAGGCGTGGGCGTCATCCGTCATACCAAGGACACGGGTCCCATCCATGGGGAGCGTCCGGTAATGGTCGATGGCCTTCGCCAGTGCGGAGAACTGTCTCACATCCCAGCCGGGTCTTCCGGGGCGGAGATCGTCCACGGTGTAATAGGTCATGCACATTCAGACATCCTCCTCACTTCATATTCATGCCGCCCATCGTGGGGGCGTCCGTCTGTTCCTGCGTCATCAGCTCCTCCAGCTTTTCCCGCGCCCAGTCCGGTAGGTATTTTTCGTCCAGTACGCCGATGAAATCCTCCCGGTTCCATCTGGCTGTTTCGCCGTCCGCAAGGCTGGTGGCAAAGACCGCTCGACCGCTGGAATGAGGCTTGCAGCCAAAGCCGCTTTGGGCATATAGAAGCTGGTATTTCTGTCCCCAATACTGTTCTCGCAGTACATCCGGTGACAGCACCAGCACCTTTCCGGTGAAGTCCTGCTTCGCACGGTCACCAACGCAGTGCTCCGCACCAAACAGATTCAGCGCCTGCACCGCCTTGCGGTAGAAACTGACGAAGCCATCCAGCACAGCCGGATGGCTTCGGACAACAAAATCGCTGTTGTGGTTGATGTCTTTGGGAATGCAGGTGCGCTCCGCCCACTGCTTGTTGGCATGGCCGAAACGTCCATCCCACTTGAGTTCGTGCAAGGTGTTGGCAAGCACCCACGCGGTGCGCTTGTAGCCGTATTCCTCCAGCACCGGCGTGAGGCAGTCCTTGTTCAGATGCATTCCGTCGAAATTCTGACGGATGGTGTCCTCGATGGCGTTGCGGCAGGCGATGTTCGCCTTGTGGCTCTCCCGCCAGAGGGAAAGCTCGTTCCGCTCTCTCGCCTCGGCAGAGGAGTAGGGGTAGAGATAGGTGTCATTCATTCTGAGATTTCCTCCTTTTCCAGCAGACGGCATACGCCCTCCAGCTGCACACCGGAATCCTCCAGCATGGTGCGAACATCATCGTCCAGCTCGTCGATGAGCACATCTGCGGCGGTTTTCTCCGCTGCCTGCACGATGACTCTGCCCTTCTCTACAAAGGACTCCAGCGCGGCAGTGGGTGAGATTCCCGCCTCCGCCAGCTGGCAGGGCGGAATTTCAAGGCCGGAGCAGTGTGGTTCGTGCTCACAGGCACCGCATGCCGTTTCCGACATTCCAGTCTCCAGCGCCATCTGGCTTCTCTCCGCCAGACGGGAGATCAGCTGCGGTGCAACGGCGGAGATGAGAGAAATGGTTTTCAGCAGTTCCGCCACGGTGGGATCTCCCGGCAGCAGCAGAATACAGCCGCTATCGGTATGGAGGATCAGGTCGCTGACGCCTGCAAGGCCGGAGAGCTGCAAAGCGGCGCGGGGGATGGCAAGAGTTTTATTGTTAGGATCATGGTTCAAATTGAATTTCATGCTGTTTTCCTCCTTGGTGGATGATTTGGGATATGGACCAGCTTCAGCTCCCATTCGCCCAACGGCTCGTCGAAGAGGTTCATCTGGCTGGTCATGTAGGGGCGGGGATCGTAGTTGGTGATGATGAGTTCGCCAAAGGACGACCCCTTTTTCTGGGAGAGCGGATTGCTGCGCTGGAAAGATGAAATGTACCAATCCTGATAGAGCTTACGGATAAAGGGACAGTCGTTGTAGGACAGTACCACATAACTGTCACGGCCAGTTAGTACCTGCCAGAGCCGGACATGGAATCTGCGGAAACGTCCCAGCTTCCCAGCGACCCGGTAGAGCCGCTCCGTTTTGACATAGGGCGGATCGGCATAGATAAGACTGCCTTTTTTATCTCGTTCCCGAATGAGTTGCAAGGCGTTTTTGTTCTCCAGCGGCACATCTTTTAACCGTGCTGACACCGGTGGAAACAGCTTTAGGAAGCGTTCGACATCCAACCCTTTGACACCGAAAGAGTTGATCGTCCCGCTGAAGCTGCCGCGGATGGCAAGGTAATACGCCGCTGCCCGCTTTACATCGTAAAGCGCCAGCCGCTCCTGAAAGATGGGGAGCAGTTCTCCGGCTTGTTCCTCCGTAAAGCAGGACCGATCTCCCAGACACTCGATCTCCGCCTGCACATTTTGAAAGTAGACCTCCTTGTGGGCGACAAAGTCCCGGTAATACTCGAAGAGCTTGCGGCCGTGAATGGGCAGGAATTTCAGTTCCCGCAGCAGAACATTGGAGCATTCTTTGATACAAGAGAACAGGTTCACCAGCTCGGCATCCAGATCGTTGTAGATGTCCAAGCGGTTTGGGTCCGGCGGCAAAGCCAGCAGCACCGCGCCGCTGCCGCCGAATGGTTCCACATACTGCGTCAGCTTGGGCGGGAAAAGCTGCAGGATGTACGGTGCGATCTTCTCCTTGCTGCCGATCCAGGGAAAGGGCGGCTTAGCCATGTCCGGCCTCCTCGTCCTCACGGAACCGATCCATAGACCGTTCCAGACCGTTGATGGCCGCTTCCAGTCCTGCCGCCATCCGTTTCAGCTGGCGGATGGTGTCGTAGACCTCACCGGCAGTTGTGGCGTAAAAGTAGCCACTGCGGTCGCTGGCGATGGGATGGGTCTTGCGCCGCAGCTGATTCACCAGCTTTCGCAGGTCGGTCCCGCTGACATGGAGTGTTCGCTCCAGTTCCGTCCCACCGACGCGGTTTTTCCTGCCGGAGCAGGAGCCTTTGAGGTAAGCCAACAGTTGTTCATCGCGCATGTTTTCTCCTTTCCGGGGTGATTTCCCGAAAAAGGGCATAAAAAAAGAAGGGGCCGATCCCCTTTCGGAAAATCGGCCCCTAAGTTGATTATTTCTCATCCGCCGGATAGGCGGGATAAGGCAAAATATTTTTGAATACTACCCAAGTAATGATATAGTCTTCTACAGCTCCTACAGGATGTGCTACCATAAATGGAAGTACACGTTTCCCCATCACATCTTCATCTCCATCCCCATCCCCTGTGACATCTGCGGGAACTGCACGTAGTCGTTCCCGATGAAAGCGCCGGGGTATTCCTCCTGATAGTGCTTCCCCAGCGCTTCCAGATCAAGGTATTCGCAAAGCTCCCGCGGCACGTTGGTCTCCTGCGCAACGCAGTATTCTCCCAGAGCTTTATAGCTGCCGACGCCTGCAAGCACTTCACAGTTTTTCATATCATCCATGAGCTCCAGCACTCGCTCCGCCGTGCGGGGATCGTGCTGCTCGATCATGGCTGACAGGATCGTCTCATCCTGCTCCGTCATCTCGGCCATGCGGTCGCTCAGGAGATTTACTTCTGCCTGTGATGTACACGGAAGCGTCCCGAGGAAGCGTCGGAGCGTTTTGTCTTTTAGCTCTCTGCGCTGTGTCGGTACCGTGTTCTCCTTTGCCCGCTGCTCGATACGTTCCAGCTTCTCCTGAAACCTTTGCGAGAGCTTCGGCATGATCCGCGGCAGGTCCTCATATTGCCAGCCGTCTGCGATATCACCGCGCTGTGGGATATCTTCTTTCAAGCTGCGCAGAACGTCGTCCGGCAGCTCCCGCCGCTCCATTTCGTCATACAGATCGTATTTCCCCAGCATCGCCGACTGCACAAAAAAGTCCGTTGACTTTTGAGGCATGACTTTCTCTCCTGCGGCAGGATCGTTCTGCTTCTGCTGCTCATTGGTCGCCGCCCACTTGATATAGCTTGCAAGGATATCTCCCACGGACATCTCTTCGTAAGCGCGCCGCTCGGCATAGGCTTTGCATGGAACGTAGGCATAGTCCTCAAAATTGAGCTCCTGTCCGTCCGTGTTGACCGATACCAGCGACTCAGGGGCTTTGAGCGCGGACATGTATACATCGCGCCCCTGCGAGATCAGCCAGGAGCGAAAGTCCATAAAACCGTCATCGGAGCTATGTGCGCCCATGGCGGCACTCGCCGCCCACAGGTCGTTTCTCCTTGCGGCGTCCTGATAAAAACTGAAAATCTGCTTCCACTCCAGTATCTCCTCTGACGGTAGATTTCTGAGTCGGTCCCGAAGCGCCGTGAGCACTTCCTTCTGATTTCTCGGGTCAGTCGACGAGTGGACCTCGTTTACAATATTCCAAAACTGTTCTTTGTTCATCGCATCGTCATCTCCATCTTTTCCTGCACTGGCGTCAGCATGGGCTGATAGTCCGCACGGTGCAGCAGGCCGTAAGGTGTAAGGGTTGCATTATCCTCCTTGATGATGTCGCAGCCGTAGGCGTAGAGGTTCACATGGGAGAGCAGCAGCTCCGCCGAATGGTCATCCGTCATGAAGCGTAGGTGGTCAATGGCTGTTTCCTGCGGAGAACTCAAGTCCGGCGTGAGGACGTAGTCCGCCAGATGCTCCGTCAAGAACAGGGTGGTTTCGATGTCCTGTACCTCGAACTGCTCCAACAGAGCCTTCAGCTTTGGCACCTCGAATCTCGGAATGTCCCGCGCGGCCTTGGTGAAGGCGTTAAATTCCTCCAGCTCCATGGGCAGGTCGGTGAAGTCCGCCGCATAGGGGATGATCCCGTCATAATCAATGACCGTGACGCCCTCCCAGCCCTCCACACCGAGCTGTTCCTGCGCGTCCAGCAGCTCCGCCTCTGCTGCGGGAAGATCCAGTGTCACCGTGCGCGCATCGCCAATGTCGGGATGCAGTCCGAGCGTGAGCCGGAAGAGGTATCCCGGCTTTTCCGGCAGCGTTTTTTTGACGGGCGGTGCGGTGGTCAGTTCGCCATCCCGCAGCACATACAGACTGTTCACAAAAACGCCGTTTTCGCTGCACCGCATCATTCTTCCGATGCCGGCGAAGTCCAGCATCTCGAATACCGCATCCGATATGCCCTCCAGTTCCGGCACAAAGTCGTTTTCCGCATAGAAGCGGCCAAGCTGGGCGTCATCCGCGGCATCCACCACATGATAGCAGTCGGTCTTTGCGCTGACAGCCAGATCTCTCATATCCTGCATTGTGATGATACCGCCGTTGGTGTTTACTTTTTTCTGCACCTCCATGGAGAACAGTCCCTCAAAGGCGATCCCCTGTACCTCATCCAACGTCGCAAGCCTTGCGGCAAGGTCGTTGAGCTCGTTGAGACTGATATCCAGCTCCTCTAAATGCGGGGCAAGATATTCGAAAGCATAGTAATCGTCGATTTCCATGTACAGTGCTTCGCCATCCTTCAGCCGCACCTTGTCCAGCGCGTCCCACAGTTCCCACGGTGAGGCAGGCAAGTCCAGCTTGGCATACGCCTCGTTGTTGGGTACGCCTTCTTTCGCAAGATATACCTCGAATATCCTCTTACCCAAGGGTCATCCCTCCCATTTTCATCCCGTTCTGCTCATAGACTTTCGGGTCCGCACCGGGGATGTTCCAGCCGAACATGGAACCCGTTTTCATAGCTTTCTCCTGCGCGGGGGTAACGCCGAGCCGCTCGTTGTTGTAGTCCGCTATTCAGCTCCTCCGGGCCACGGGGCCACCATGTATGCCAGAACTCGTTGCCGCTGCGCCCGAAGTCCATACGGACATGTCCAACGGTACCCAGCCGCTTATCTTCTTCGGGGTGCTGGGCATAAAATAAGCCCGCCTCATCTGGGCGGGCAGGTCGGATATGGAATTGTGTTGCATCTTTCAAGGTTAAGATCTCCTTTCGGTGTAGAATTTGGCTTTACACATTACTGGGGATACGCTATGATGAGGTAAACAAATCGGGATTTATTGTGCTTCCCCTTGAAAAACCTTGTAATATCAGGCGTTTCCGCCTATCAAATCCTCAAACCGTATGTACTTTCCCTTGTTTTTTCCCTTACGGGCTGAAACAAGGGAAAGATTTTTACTCCCCGTTGACCACCTTATCCAGCAGTCGGGCGGAGTTGCGTTTCGCTTCCCTCGTAGAGTGGGCGTAGATGTTCATCGTGGTACTGACGTCCGAGTGCCCCAGCAGTTCCTGCACGTCCTTGGGAGCCGCCCCATTGGACAGGAGGTTGCTCGTGAAGGTGTGACGAAGCATATGGAAATGGAAGTCCGCCAAACCCTCTACCTTCTCCTTTGCCTTGCGGCACATGATGCTCACCGTACTCGGTGTCTCTATCGCTCCATCAGGCCGGAGACAGACGAAGGAAATCTCCTTGTACCCCTCCGGCGCTTCCTCCGTCCTCGGCAGGGTATAGACCTCATAATAGATGCGGTCTTTCTCCCTGACCTCGGCGTAGTAGTTGAGGCGGTAGAACTCACCATAGCGCAGACGGTTCTTACTTTGTTCCCTCTTGGCCGCTTTGAGGATCGCCGCCAGGGTGTCGCAGAAATCCACAGTGCGGACTTTCTTCCGCTTGGTGGCCCCGATCTCCGTCTTGTGCCTTGCCCCGTTGTAGCGGATGCTCCGCCGCACCGTCAGATACTGCTCGTCCAGGTTGATATCCTTCCAGGTGAGGGCACAGACCTCACCGATACGGAGCCCGGTATAATAAGCGATTTGGATGGGCAGCAAGGCCGGGTTGTCCTTCTCTTTCAGAAAGTCCTCCAACGCTCGGAACTGCTCACAGCTGATGGTGGGAACCGCAGCGGCGTCCCCCATATCCTCGGAGAAGATGTCCGTCTCCTGCTTCCGTCCCCGCAGCTTCACATACTGCATAGGGTTGAACGTGATAAGCCGTTTAGGGAACACGGCGAAGCGGAACGAGTTTTGCAGTACCGCTGAGAATTGGAGCATATAGCCCCGGCTCATGGGCGGGGAGGTCATTCCATCGGGATTGGCGCCGCCGTAGCTCATGAAGTCGATGAAGGCTTGCAGATGGTCGGCGGTGACGGTTTTCAGCTTCCGCTTGCCCAGGGGGTGCCGCTTGATAAGGCCCACCGTCCCCTGATAA
>ERZ812616.3498-NODE-3498-length-10817-cov-3.074243_pt1 | contig 10817 bp, 10 predicted proteins | sample MGYA00376249_ERZ812616 | MGnify/ENA primary metagenome ERZ812616 (study PRJEB26924, sample SAMEA4378265) | human gut metagenome | biome: human gut; feature: human-associated habitat; material: faeces | place: China | collected 2013 ... | reverse complement strand
CCTGCACCATCAACCCGGCGCGCTGCCTGCATCTGGATGACCGCAAGGGTTCCATCCAGATCGGCAAGGATGCCGACCTTGTGGTGCTGGACGACAACTACGATGTGCTGCAGACCTACTGCATGGGCAAGGCCCAGCTGTAATTTCTGGCTGACGCGAACAAAGGATGTGTTAAACCCGTTATGATCCAGATCGCCTTCTGCGACGATGACCAAACAGTTCTGGACCAGCTCTCTGCCCTGCTGGAAAAATATCGCGCCCAGCGCTGTGTCCAGATCCAGTGCACAGCCTTTCACAGCCCGCTGGATCTGCTGGCCGAGATCGAAAAGGGCACCCGGTACGATATCCTGTTTCTGGATGTCATCATGCCGGCCGAAAACGGCATTACCGCCGCCAAGGAGATCCGGCAGTACGATAACGTCGTCAAGATCATCTTTCTCACTTCTTCCGCCGAGTTTGCAGTGGAATCCTATGTGGTGGGTGCCTACTTCTACCAGCTCAAGCCCATCTGGGAGGACAGCTTTTTCCGTCTGACGGATTCGATGATCGCCGAGTGCCGCCGCGCCGACCAGCGCAGCCTGATCCTGCGCTGCAAGACCGGCATCTCCCGCATCGATCTGGACCAGCTGCTCTACTGTGAAGTGCTGGGCCGCACTGCAGGATGCCACTGAGCTGGTCGTCACCCTGCCGCTGCTGCTGGCACTGGTGCACTGGATTGCGCCTTCGGTGCGCGCGCTGTCGCACTCTTCGCTCAAGCTGCAGCTGCAGTTCGGCGTGGACGGCAGCGCAGGTTTTTACCGCATTGAAAAGTCCGGCACTTTGCTCCGCCTGAAGGCCGAATAAAATCACAGTGCGCATTCGTTCCACCCTTAATACGCAAAACACCCCTCGGCTTCCGCAGCAGGAAACCGAGGGGTGTTTGTTATGCTTTATTTGTGTCGGGTCAAGCCCTTACGCCATTACTTGCGGGGATTCTTGATCGCAGCCTGGGCGGGCGATAAAATTGCAGAGTTCTCCTTTCCAGAAATATCATTTCATTTTTCGTTGCGCCCGTGGTTCTTTTTTGTAAGCCCCGCGTATGCGGGGAAAAGTCCAGCGGCAGCGTATGCATGCCCGGGCACGCAGGATCACCCCCGCGTATGCGGGGAAAAGACAAGGTCAATCTGAAGTTTAGTGATCCGGCGTGGATCACCCCCGCGTATGCGGGGAAAAGTGCTGTTGCGATCATCCGGTGATATTCGTGAATGGGATCACCCCCGCGTATGCGGGGAAAAGAAGCCAGCCGGAAGCTGAGAGGGACGCTTAAAGGGATCACCCCCGCGTATGCGGGGAAAAGAACGGAGAAAATGGCCTGACCTTCCACCAGATGGGATCACCCCCGCGTATGCGGGGAAAAGTGAGTGACCGCATCACCGCCAACAAGACTGACAGGATCACCCCCGCGTATGCGGGGAAAAGGCATACAGCAAGGTGATTGCTGGGTCACTATGGGGATCACCCCCGCGTATGCGGGGAAAAGCTATTGATATCGGCCCCATTCACGGCGAACTGGGGATCACCCCCGCGTATGCGGGGAAAAGGGGGATCCGTCTTGCCGTTGATAGCAAGACTATAGGATCACCCCCGCATGTGCGGGGAAAAGACTAAAAAGATCCCGTAGCACCGTGCCTCCTGTTGCTATTGTACCGCTGTTTCCTTCAGTTTGCAATAAACCTGTTGTATCAGACGGCAGTCCGGCAGGGCGCGATGCTCCACTTTTTCTGCCAGCTGAAAATGCTGTGCCAGCGTCACCAGCTTATAATTTGCGATCCTTGTAAGGTTTCGGCGGGCAAGTTGTGCAAGGTCGATCTGGCGGTTGGTCGGTGCCGGAAAGCCATATCGTTTGCAGGTCATGCGCAGAAACTCCAGATCAAAGGCAATATTATGTCCCACCAGTGGGGCTTTGCCAATAAACAACAAAAAGCTATTCAGCGCTTCCCGTGGTTCTGTTCCCTGCTGCAATTCCGCAGCGCTGAGTCCTGTCAGGGCTGTGATCTCTGCCGGAACGTTTTCTTCCACGCAGACCAGCATTGTCAGCTCCTCCACCGGTACACCGTCCCGGACCCGCAGCGCTCCATATTCGATGATGGAATCGGACGCGGCTGCTCACATTGCCCACATAAACGCCCGTGTTGATCTCGCACAACCATTTGGACAGATCCCCGCGCAGTTTTGGCGGGCAGTTCGTCATGGTGAGAACTACGATGTTTCATCACCCTCTTCTTCAAAATAATTGATGCCGTTGGCCACAGTGCCCACTTTGTTGTCCCACAGATAAACAGCTTCCGGCTCCTGTTCCCGCTCATCCGCATTCAGGAGCAGATACCGGATATCGTGCACCATGCGCTCCAAAATATGATGCTCTACCATGGCATCCCGCACCCGGCGGCGCACTACGGCCGGCAGGTCGTCCGGAGCCTGTGCCGCCACTTCAAAGGCGATGGGAATGGTCACCTCGGCCTTGTACAGGTCGGCAATATCGTACACAAAGGAGCACTCGTGCCCCACATGAACAAAGCCAAGACCCGGGGCGCAGCCCAATGCCACGATCACCGCGTGCGCCAGACCGTACAAACAGGCGTGCCCGGCAGAAAGCGCCTGATTGACGGCATCTCCCGATGCAAAATCCTCCGGGCGGTACAGTCGGCCGCTCCACGGAACACCGGTATCCTTGGAAGCTTTGCGGTATACCTGCCGCACACGGCTGCCCTCGCGTCCCCGCAGCTGCTGCATCGTCAGCCGGGAGATATCTTCGTCCGGGAAACGGAGCTGATACATCTTGCGTACCACATCCAGGTGCTTGCGGGTGTTGCTGACAAGCTCTGCCTGCCGCAGCAACAGCTGCGAGTGGGTGGTCAGGGGACGGCCATGGGCGTAATACCGCACACCGTGCTCACCTACCCAGACAGCACCCACGCCCGTGTCACCCATAAGTTCCATGGCACGGTGGGTCACCCGTGTACCCGGCCCCAGCAGCAGCACCGAGATGCCCGCCGCCGGGATCTGAACGATCCCTTTTTCGTCTGTAACGGTGATTGCGCCGTCCTGTCGGCCAAGGGTGCAGTGTTCCAGATACAGAAAGGTCATCCGGTCTTTCACCTGCGGCAGCGCCTGCAGGTCCGGCCGGATCATGCCCGGCATCTCGTCCATCTCAGTTTCCTCCGCGCATAACGGTCATCAGTCCAAGGCCATAGGCCTTGCCGCGCCCCATGCCCTGACACAGCAGTGCCCGGAACTGCTCTGCATCGGTCACCTGCAAAATGCCCTCATAGGTCACTGCCAACAGGGTCACCGGCCGGGTGCCGTGCTTGGCAAAGTGCTGCCACTGCACCCGGGTCACGGTAAATTCCTCCTCCCGCAGGGCAAAGCCGTGCTTTGCGGCGCGCTCCAACAGCCACTGCTTCTGGTACTGTGTCGTGCAATGTGCAGATCGGAAGAGCGTCGTGTAGGGAAAGAGTGTAGATCTCGGCTTTTGGTGGGGTTTGCGGTCAGCCGAAACTGCCAGCAGCTGCCCGGCTCCACCCGCTGCAAAAGCGGGTCGTAGCTGCGTGTCTCCGCAGCCGCTCCGGTGCCAAACTGCTCCACCACGCCGGACAGCTCTGGCGCATCTTCGCTGAGCAGCAGCAGATACAACCGCTCTCCCAGACGATCCAACCGCCACAGTCTGCGGCGGCGCTCCCCTGCAAAAGCGCTTTCCACTGCGCCATGCAGTTTTTGCGGTGCCGACAGCGCAGCCATGGTGCTGCGGCGGGTGGGATCTAGTTCTACCCGTGATAAATACATTCTCTCGCCCCCTTTTTACAATTCCCGGAATGGATCGTGCTCCATAGTCTCCGGGCTGTCCAGCACTTTCTGCCAAAGCTCCCGTACCGAGCGGTAGCCGTACTGCCGATGATGCGGGTCAAAGCTCACCGGCACATCCCGCTGCGGAGCCGTGCCCGGCTCCAGCGGGTCGGCGTCCAACAAGATCCGGCTCTGCCGTCCCGGACACAGGGGCGGTTCCGCTTGCAGCACCTCCTGCAAGCTGCCCGGGCGTACTCCCAGACAGAGCGGCAGGGTAGGCGGGCAGCAGCGGCGGCCGAGATACAGCGGAAACGCCGGGTGTAGCAGCGCCTGCTGCAGCTGCTGCAAAAGGGCGGCATCCTCGCTTTCAATACCGGCCAGAAACACGGCGTCCTGCAAATAATGGCGGTAGGTCACATAAGAGGTCTTTTCATCCTGCGTCTTTGCGGTGTGGTAGTCCACCAGCAGCTGCCCTTCCCGCTCCACGCGGACGCCGAACCGCAGCCCGGTCAATCGGAGCAGTGCTTCGCGCTCGTCCCGCCGCAGCCCCAGAGCTGCCGCCAAAAGGCCGATCACGCCGCTCTTGGTGGGTTCACGGCCCGTCTTGCGGGTCTCAAATTTGGAGTCTGCGCCCCACGCCTGTAAAGGCGCTGCCAGCCGAAGCAACAGCGTTGCCATTACCCCACCTCATTTCCGGCAAGTGCATCCCGGACAGCCTTTTCCAGTGCGTCCAGCATCGCCTTTGCCGTCTGCGCCGGAGCCAGTTCCTCCAGCCCGCTGCCCACGGTAAAGCTTTGCGCCGGGGCCTCGGCAAAGCTGCTGTACATCTGCTGCGCATACTGTGCCAGTGCCGCCTTGGAAGGCGCGGCATACCCCTGCACACTGCGGGGCACGGCACACTCGAATGCGCCGCACAGGTTCACCGGCTGATCCTCCCGCAGGGTCACATATACCGCATCCGGCAGAGTGCGGTTTGCAAAGGTGTTCTGCTTGCCGGTGGGCATGGAGAAGAGGAACGCCTCACCAAAGGCCCGCACCGTTTCCGCGGCCTGCGCTGCGCCCAGCTGCCCGGCCAGCTCCATCACGTTCACTGTGGCATAGCGGTACAGGGTGGAGGAGTTGTACTCCACCGTGCCCAGATGGCCTGCACCGGCGTTGTCCTCTGCTTGACAGTCATCCACGGCGGTAAAGTAATCGTACTCGTTCTGCACGGCATGGGTAGAGATACTGTGCGCCACCTGCGCAGCGGCGTCATAGTTCAGAGAAGGCTCATCTGCCACCATGCGGCCAAACAGCGCCATGTCCATCGAGGGCGCTGCTTTCAGGGCATCCCGATACTGCTTTTTATCCGCAGAGCCCTCCACAGCCAGCTCTGCCAACGCCTTTGCCTGCGCAGTGCTCATGAAGAACAGCGCCTTGGTGACCGTATCATCCTTCTTGCTCTTTTCATCGAACTTGATGCCCGCATTCTCCAGCGCTTTCTTTGCCAGCTTGTCTGCTGCATCCAGTTCCGGGTCCAGCACAAGGATCTGCTCCTTTACCAGTTCTGCGGCCTTTTTAGTGCGCTTGCCCACGTCCAGCTGAGTATTCTCCGCAAAGGCCGCACGCATGGCGTGCTTCCATGCCTGTGAGGACACCCGGGCGCGGAGCACACCGCCGTACACTGCCGTTTTTGGGCTGCCGGTATCGTCCCGGTTGATGCAGCTGGGCGGGACGGTCTGCAAAATGTGGAAATCAACATACAGGCGCTTATTCATGGTCAATTCTCCTTTTCTTTCTCATCCGGTGCAGGCTTCGGGTCGCGGTACAGGTCCTGTCCCCACCGTAGACGAACATTGGCGGGGGTCTGCGCATATCGCGGGTCGGTGCATTGCAATTCATACAAGTCTGCCGCAAGCTGCGGATAATCCAGCGGGATGCCGCCATCCTTTGCCGCGCTCAGCAGCTGGATCATGCCCCGCAGATGGTGGCTGATCTCGGTGATTTCTTCTGCGGTGGCCAGCGCGTTGAACCGCCGGAGCACGCTAGCCTCGGTCCAGTCCTGTCCGGCACTGTTCCGCTCTGCCAGCTGCCGCACCGCACGCCCCAGCGTGTTGCCGGGGCAGTTCATAAGGCGGTCGTTCCCCTGCTGATGCATAGCATACAGGGTCAGGGCAAGGTAGACCGCCCACTCTGCCGCCGAGGGAGCACTGCGGCCCTGAAAGCTTTCCGGCATTCCCAGCAAAAAACTTCCCCACAGTTCCGGCAGCTCGCCGGGTGCGTGGCCGATGCCCCGACGCAGCTTTGCCAGTTCTGCCCGCCGCTGGTTGTCCGGCAGAGCCTGAAGCCTGTGCAGCTGCTGCGCCGCATACAGTTTGACGTCCTGTGTTTTCATACAATTTCCCCTTTATGGTTCTGTTTTGGGATAGATTTCCCAAAGTCTTGTGCGGAAACGATTATAGGCCTTTGGCGAGGTATACAAGATGGTGCGCTCGGTCTTTTTATCCTTATCCACCACAATGCGGTGTCCCTTCAGAGCGGCATTTCCGGCCTCCATCACCATCTGTTTTCCCAGCTTTTCCGCGATGTTTCGCGCCTGCGCCTGCCAGCGCAGCGCTGCCTCATCCGGGTCGTCCTGCTCCGGGTCGATCGCCTGCAGCCACTGCCGAAAAGGCTGATCCACTGCAAAGTAGAATTGTGCACGAACCGCGCCGCCTGCATTTTCATTCCGGTCACCGGCGGCAATTGCCAGTTCCTGCGCAAAATGTCCGACCAGCGCCGCTGTCTGTTCACAGCGCTCGATTTCTCTGACGATCCGACTCTGCCATGGACGCCCTATCTCATCCAGAATCCCTGCCTGAAAGGTCAGGCTGTCGCTGAAAGAATCATTTACAAAGAAGTCCTTATCGCCATATTGGACACCGGAGATACGGAAATGTACCTTTCTGCGGGGATCCAGAAGTTTCAATCTCTTTTCCTGCAACTTTTCGATCCAGCATACAACGCCCGGGCGATGCCCGCTGTCCTGACAAAAGACAGCCGGGAACTCCCGCCAGAATTGTTTAGCCGGGTCATGACGACAGGGCACAAACACCACCGGTTCATTTTTCTTGATTGGCATCGTGCGCCAGATGGTCATCTGTTCGGCAAAGACGTTTTCTCTGGGGAAGAAATCTCCTCCCAGCAGACAGAACCCATCCACATTCTCCCCTGTCCTGTGCAGCAACAGCCTTCTGGATTGCAGGGTGAGCAGCTGTGCCGGGTTGTCCGGGCAGCAAATTTCTGTCCGTTCCGCGCTCTTTGGTGCTTCCAATTCCCAACAGGGCTTGCTTTCGCCCCAGCATTCCCGGCTGTCGCGCAGCAGCGTCAGGTTCAGCATCAGGGTCTCGTACAGATTATCGCCCTGTGCCTGAATAAACCCGATTTTGCCCAGCCACCCGGCTCCTACTGACGGAAGTCCCTTTCCTTTTGGCTTCGCGGAGGTGTCATCATAGCCGTTCACGCACAGCAGCCACCGCGCCGCCTGCGGATAGCTCAGCTGCTCCTTGCTCTGCCCCGCATACAGTGGAAAGAGCCGGAGTTTATTGCTGCTTTCCGACATTTCACCGTTGAGTTTGGCCGCGCCGTATTCCGTGCCGATCTTTGCCTGCGGCACCTGCCAGAAGGGGTGTGTCGGGTGGAACAGCCAGAAGCGGTCCTTCCACTGCTCCAGGTAGTCCCGGACAGGCTCTGCCGGGAAATGCCCAAGCTGCCACAGCTCGCTCCAGCGCTCCAGTGCATCATCGCTCTGTGCCAGCGGTTGGGGTTTTCCCTTTGCATCCACCCGGGAGAACACGGTGAACAGCACCGCCAGCAACAGCCGCAGTACGGCGGCGTTCTGGGTGGGCATCTCGCCCGCAAGGTCCACATAATCCTGCGCCGACACCAGCGCCTCGGTCAGGGACACCTCCCGCACCGTGTTGTCCCGCAGCCGCACCCGTATCCACGGTTCGGTCAGCAGGTTGAATTCAATTTCCTTCATCCGTTTCCTCCTTTTGGTAGGTCAGGCCGTTTTCACGGTCATAACAAAGTTCCATGCCCGCAAGCCGGGCAGTCAGGTTTTCATCCAGCAGCAGGATCAGTTCTCCGTGCAGCAGCGGCGACAGCTGCCACGCCGCAAGGCGGCTGCGGTTATCCGCTTCCAACTCCCGGATGACCCTATCCACCTTCCACGCTTTGCCGAACACCGCCGGGAGCCGCAGCTTCTGCCGGGCAATCTTCAGTGCCGTTTCCGGCGGGGGCGGGCTGTCGGCAGCTACGGCGCTGCCACCCTCCTGCCACGGCAGAAAGTGGATGCTTCCGTCTGCCCGGCGCTGCATTACAAGCACCTCTACCGAGGGGTCGCCGTCCCGCACTGCTTCCCGCGCCGCCGGGTCGGAGCGGGCACCCTCGTTCTGCATCCAGTCGTCCAGCGTATTCAGCTGCGCCAGCCGGTGCGTTTCCGGCTGCGGCACAAGGTACACCTCGGCGCGCGCTTTCTTTTTCTCCTGCGTCTGCTCATATACGCAGCGCATTTCCTCCCCCTGCGCTCCACCGGGAGCTTCCCGCTCCCAGCCGTAGACCTGCTGCACCAGCGGAGAGATTTCCTCCGGCAGCCGAATGCTCCGGGGCAGAAACTTCCGGGTGCGCCAGAGCAACCACTGTCCATATACCGCCTCGCTGCCCGCGTCAAAGGCATCTTCCCCGGTGTCCAGCACCGCGCAGCAGGCCTGCTGCAATGGGGCGGGGCGGCTGCGGCGGTGACGGTGCAACCGTCCGATGCGCTGCAACAGCAGATCCATGGGGCAAAGCTCTGTAACAAGAACATCCAGATCAATGTCCAGCGACTGCTCCATCACCTGCGTGCCCACCACGATCAGGTCGTTCCGGCACTCCGGTGCAGAGCCCTTGCCAATGCGTGCCATCAGCTGGTTTTCCCGCGCTGCGCGGTCCGGCATCAGGAACTGCGCATGGAACAGCTGCACCTCTTTGTCCGGCAGGCTTTCCCGCAGCAGCTGCGCGATCTTCTGCGCTTTTTTGACCGTGTTGACGATTACTCCCGCGCAGCCGCCCTCTGCCAGCTTCCGGCGCAGCAGCGCGGGCAGCTCCGGCTCTGTGAGCGTGGTCAGCTGCACCGTTTTACCGGGTGCGTCTGGTGGGATGGCCGTCTGCTTTACCTCTGCGCCGTCCGTCCATGTCAGCAGCGGATAGCCGCAGCTGGTTTTCCATGGGACGTCCGGGACAGCCTTTTTCTGCTGGTAAGCCTCGACCAGTTCCGCGCGCCGCCGGGCAGGCAGGGTGGCTGACAGCAGGATGACCGGCACCTTGTACCAGCCCAGCCATTCCAGTGCGCGGTCCAGATAGCAGTTCATGTAGGTATCGTAGGCGTGGCACTCGTCAATAATGACCACCTTGCCCGCAAGCCCCAGATGCCGCAGCATAACGTGCTTCTGGGCAAGTGCCGCCAGCAGCAACTGATCCACTGTGCCAATCACAAAGTTTGCCAGCAGTGCCTGCTTGTTTCCCCGAAACCACTGGTGTACCTGCACCTGATGCGCTTCCTGCGCGTCCTCCTCCAACTGCACCCCGCGCCCCTGCAGCCGCAGATAGCACTCGTTCAGTTCTGCCATGCCGTGTGCCAGCTTTATAGCCTGCGGCAGCGTCTCCTCAGACTGTGTGTCTGCCCAGCCAAGCAGCCGGGGAAAGATGCCGTTTGCCGTGGCCTGTGTGGGCAGCCCGAAAAAGACACCACCCAGCCCGAACCGGCTGGCCATGACCTCCGCAGCGGCCAACGCCGCCTCGGTTTTACCCACGCCCATCTGTGCTTCCAAAATCAGGATGCCCGGTTCCGCTGCGGTATCCACAGCCTCCAAAACAGCCCTCTGCACCGCATTGGGCGCAAAGCCGAACCGAACCGCAAACTCCTGCGGGTCTGCGATGCCCGGCTGTGCCTCCCACGGGAAGGGCAGCGCCAGCTTTTCCCAAGCCCTGTCCACCCGCGCCGGGTAATCCTCCATGCTGCCCAACTCCTCTACCGGGATCAGGGGAAAGTATTCCGTATTGCTGGCGATCCAGTCTGCCATGATCAGAAGTCCGGTCAGAAGCACTTCCTCCTGCGGATTCAGATCATCCAACTCCGCTGTGTCGTCAAAGCCACAGTCCTGCAAAACAGTCATGAGCAGTTCTGTCCAGAAGTCCTCCCAGACCTTTTTCTGTCCCTTGGGGTAGTAGTTGCTCTCCCAACCCTCTAACTGATCATCGACCGCCGCGCAGCTCTGTGGCTTGCCGTGGTGCGCCCCCACAATGGAGGCGATCCCGCCGGGGCAGTCATCCCACAGCAGGACTGCCTCGCCCGCCCGGGCATGCGGCGACTCCCGGCGATTCTGTTCAGGACAGTCCAGCGGCGTCAACGTTTCCAGCCGCTGCCTCGCCTCCGGCAGGGTGCGCAGGATATTTGCCTGAAAGGCTACCGTAGCCTTGCCTATATCATGGATTCCACCCAAAAACCGGGCATGTGCGAGCAACGCTTCCTCGCGCTCAAAGCCCATGGCCCGTTTTACGCTTTCGGGGAGCCACTGCCGGACTAGCCGCTCCATGATGCCCGCCGTATCCCACAGATGCATCCAGAGCGGCAACCACAGGCTGGTATTTTCCGGGTCCGTTTTACCGGCCAAAAACCTTGTTTTATTCAACGTCCTTCGCATTTTTGCTCCTTTTCCGGTGTGTGCCTTCCATGTACCGAGCATAACAGATAATGTGTACTATAATCCGTACTTTTTGTATTTTATCTCCGCAAATGAAAAAAGCGGCACACCGGGTCGTGCCTCATCAAAACGAAAGTGTCCTCGCAAGGTAAAGAAACCTGCTATTTATAGCCCGGTTCCGTTTTCTGTTTCAAAGATACGCTTCTGCCCTTCTGCTGTCAATGACTCTGCGCCAATTCATCAAAGCTACAAAAAAACGATTTCTTTTTTGTATAAAAAACCGCCCCGGCTTCC
>ERZ812616.3494-NODE-3494-length-10832-cov-3.156723_pt1 | contig 10832 bp, 6 predicted proteins | sample MGYA00376249_ERZ812616 | MGnify/ENA primary metagenome ERZ812616 (study PRJEB26924, sample SAMEA4378265) | human gut metagenome | biome: human gut; feature: human-associated habitat; material: faeces | place: China | collected 2013 ... | reverse complement strand
TGGAAGGTCTTTCCGAACGTATTGTTCAGCTTCTTGCTCCTTTTTTTATTTATTGATTAATAAAAGTTAAAACCATAAATGTGGGTAACGGATTTTATTTCGTCGCCTGTATACCTAATAGACACGATAAAATGGAAAAGACAGATTATATACAATTATTCGATAAGTTCCTGCAGAAGCAGGCTACTCAGGAAGAAGTGCAGACACTTATCCAATGGCTGAAAAGCGAAGGTTCGTTTCAGGATTGGGTGGAAGAAGAGTGGGACATGGCTTCTTCTACGATGGATGCCCGCTTACAACAAAAATTGTTGGGGCAGATAAAGGAGAAGATCGGCCGTGAAAAAGTAGAAGAGCTATCCGCGAAAGAAAATAAACAGCGTAGCCTCTATTCATGGGTTACCCGTGTAGCTGCCGTTGTCCTGTTATTGTTGTTGACTGGTCTGTCTGTCTATTATTATGCTATGAACCAACTGGTCATGGAAGATATGATCGTTTCGGTGGAAAAAGGGCAGAAAGCGAATGTGGTATTGCCAGACGGTTCCAAGGTATGGGTGAATTCAGATTCCAAACTATCTTATGGTAGCCGCTTCAATCAAAAGGAAAGAGTCCTTTCTCTGGAAGGAGAAGCCTACTTTGAAGTGACACCCGATAAGGATCGTCCTTTTATTGTGGAGACGAAAGAAATGGCAGTCCGTGCCCTGGGTACCAGCTTTAATGTGAAATCGTATGAAGAGGAAAAAGATGCTTCGACCGTATTACGGACAGGAAAAGTGGAAGTAACGACCGACTCGGATTGTCTAGTCTTAAATCCTAACGAGAGGATCGTTTTCAATAAACAAACAAGACACATGGAGAAAAGCGGTGTGGATAATGCAGTCGATTACATCAACTGGAAGTACAATGAATTGACCTTCAACGGTGAAACCTTCGAGAGCATAGCCCATACGTTAGAACGGTATTATAATACCCGGATTGTATTCGAATCGGAATCGCTGAAGAAATACCGGTTTACGGGTACTCCCGGCAATACAAGCCTGGAAAGTATTCTACAGATATTATCTCTCACTTCGCCTTTGACATATGAGGTAAAGGATAGTGTGATTGTTTTACGTGAGAATATGAAGGAGAAGGCTTATTATGAGAAAGCATTGAAATAACAACAAATAATACTATGTTTAATATTTAATCTTTTATCGATATGAAAAATACAGAATAAACTTATTTCAAAAAGAATGGGACAATGCAAAGCATCATCCCATCCCGTAGTTCATAAACCGCACTTGGGTATCTCGCAAATAACAAGTGCAATTATAAATACCATTAAGTCTACAAAATTATGAGAATTTTATTAACTAGGGCATATTATGCCCTTAAAAAACGGCAATTTAAGTCAATTAAATTAATCTTACTTATATTGTTAATCTCCCCATCGTTATTAGCTCAGGTAACGATAACGGTTAAAAATCAGTCTATACGACAGGCTTTAAAAGAAATCGAACGTTTAAGTAACTATAAGTTCTTTTACAATAATGATTTGTCCAGCCTGGATAAAGTAGTCTCCCTGTCTGCCAAAGATGAAAGTATCGAGGCTGTTATGAGCAAGCTCCTTGCAGGTACGGATATTTCTTACAAACAGGATAATAACAACCTGATTGTCCTCACTTTAAAAGCAACTACCCCGAAGCAGGCAGTTAGTGACCAGAAAATAAAAGGTACCGTGGTTGATGAAAGTAACCAGCCGGTTATTGGTGCCAATATCGTTGTTGAAGGAACCACAAATGGTACTATTACCGATCTGGACGGTAACTTCTCTTTACAGGTTCCCGAAAAAGCAGAACTGCGTATCTCGTATATCGGTTATCTGGACCAGAAAGTAAAGGTTGGAAATAATACGACATTACACATCGTTTTGAAGGAAGATACACAAACATTGGATGAAGTTGTTGTGGTCGGTTACGGAACAATGAAGAAAAGCGATATTACCGGTTCGGTTGCATCCGTTAGATTAGATGATTTAAAAGAAGGTGCTAGCACCTCTGTCGATCAAATGCTTTTAGGAAAAAGTGCTGGTGTAAATGTTGTACAAAACAGTGGCGAACCTGGTGGAGGTTTTTCTGTAAATATTCGTGGAGCGAGTTCTATTAATGGTGGAGTTTCCCCCCTATATGTAATTGATGGTGTGCCTATCGATAATTCCCGTCCTGTATCTCAAGGGTCTATTGTGGGGTTTAGTGATAACAGGAGCCCTAGAAACCCCATGTCGTCTATTAATCCATCGGATATTGAATCTCTTGAAATTCTGAAAGATGCATCTGCTACAGCCATTTACGGTTCGAGAGGTGCCAATGGTGTTATCTTGATTACGACGAAAAGTGGTAAAGCTGAAAAAATGAAGGTTAGCTATTCGGGTTCCATCGGAATTCAGAGTCCTTCAAACAAACTAGATCTGTTAAGTGCTGCAGATTACAAAAGAGTGCTGAATGAAATTATTGATGCAGGCGGTGACAATGAAGCTAACCGGGTAGGAGATATAGCGAATGGAGGTGTTGGTACAGACTGGCAGGATGAAGTAACCAGACAAAATGCAATTACTCACGAACATCAATTATCATTTTCCGGAGGAAATAGTAAAACATATTATTATACATCTTTTAATTATGTAAATCAGGAAGGTATTGTTAAAAATACTAGTTTTGAAAGAATAGGAGCCAGATTGAACCTTAAGTCCGATATTAACAGCAAGTTGCAAATTGGTATGAATGTTTCCGGTACTTATATGAAAGACCATTTTGTTGCAAACGGATTTGGAGTGAATGAGAATGCTGGTGTGATGTATACGGCTTATAATTATGATCCTACTGTCGCTGTTAAAGATGCAGATGGAAATTATGCATTATCTCCTATTCTTACACTCGATAACCCTATGGCTTTGAATGAAGGAATGACTTCCTATTCTGATACATATAGAATTCTGGCGTCAGCATTTGGTGAATATCATATCACAAAAGATTTATTTCTGAGATTGAATTTAGGTACTGACTTTATGAATGAAAGTAGAAAAAACTTTGTATCAAGTCTAACTAAACAAGGCAAATTCAATAATGGAATCGGATCGAATCAGAATTCAGAGAAAAGCAACTATATAGTCGAAGGTACGGCAAATTATAGTAAAACAATAAAGCAACATAGTTTTGGAGCATTGGCAGGTATTTCCTACCAACGTTATGTCACTAGTTACTTAAATAATAGAGCTGCAGGTTTTCCCAATGAATCACTAGGTGCAGAGAATTTGAATTTAGGAAATCAGGAAACATTCAGGATGCAGAATTCTGTAACAGGTAACAGATTAGCCTCTTATATTGGTCGTGTAAATTATTCTTTTGACGATAGATATTTGGCAACAGTAACTTTTAGAGCTGACGGCTCTTCCCGTTTTGGTAAGAATAATAAATTCGGTTATTTCCCGTCGGCAGCTTTGGCATGGAGACTCTCAAATGAAGCTTTTCTAAAAAATATAGATCAAATATCTTCTTTAAAGCTTCGTTTGGGTTGGGGTAGAACCGGTAATCAGGAGATTGGAGATTACCCTGCATTAAGTACTTACGAGTCAGCAGGTTCTGCTATATGGGATGGAAAGCAAATGGTTGGGACTGGACCCGCTAAAATACCTAATCCGGATTTGAAATGGGAAACAACAGACCAGATTAATTTAGGACTTGACTTCGGTGTATTTAATAACCGTATTAATGGCGGTCTCGATTATTTCTGGAAAAAAACAACAGATATGCTTTTACAGTTACCAGTGCCACAGTCAACAGGTTATAATAGCATTTTATCAAATATCGGAAGAATTGATAATAAAGGTATTGAACTCTTCTTGAATACAGTAAATGTCGATACTCGTAATTTTAAATGGGAGTCAAATATCACATTTACTTCTATGAGAAATAAGGTCAAAGATCTGGGTGGTATTGATGAAATTATTATTGGTGCTGGCTATACCCATGTGGAACAAGTGGCCATCCGTAAGCCAGGATTGCCGTTAAATTCTTATTATGGATGGGAAGTTGCAGGTGTTTGGCAGGAGAACGATGATTTTAGTAAAATGAAAGAAGATTATAAGCCTGGTGATCTAAAATATGTAGATCAAAATAATGATGGCGTTATTAATAATGAAGATAGAGTTGTATTAGGCAATTCGTTCCCCGATTTTCAATGGTCTTTTGGTAATACATTTACCTATAAGAACTTTGATTTATATGTCTTTTTTGAAGGAGTACAGGGTGTAGATATGCTGAACGGCAACTTGATTGATAGCTATTTCCCAATCAATTTTAGACGAAACAAGTTTGCTGAACCTTATCTAAATAGATGGACTCCAGAAAATCCGACAAATGAATATCCGTCTTTTGTGGATCCTCTAAAACAAGGTCGTAAAGTTGTTAACTCTCGTACATTATCTGATGCTTCGTATGTAAGACTGAAAACGATTCGTTTGAGTTATACATTTCCTAAGTTGAAAAGTCTTATTCAATCGTTGCAATTGTATGTAACAGCAGAAAATTTATTTACAATTACTGATTATGTCGGTTTAGACCCGGCTATTAATCCGAATAGTAACTCTAATTTCCGAATGGATTTTAATGCTTATCCAAGTGCGAGAACATTTATTTTCGGTGCAAAGATTGATTTTTAATGAACGAAATAAAAGAGAAATATATGAAATCAAGAAATAAAATAACAGTCTATCTACTTTCTTTATGCGGGTTGTTATCACTTCAGGGATGTGAAGGTATCCTCGATGAACCAGTAAAATCACAATTCACAGAAAGTACTTTGTTGGCTACAAAATCTGGTATTGAATCAGTGTTAGTAGATGCCTATGCCAAAGATGGTGGAATCAGGGATGTAATCAAAAGAGGTGAAATGACTACTGATATCATGTGGCAAACAGGAGGGGGCGAGAATGGAACCGCTGTACCATTGATTAATTTCCGTTGGGATTCATCCAGTACTTTAGAGGCATTCAACTGGATGAACCATTGGCAGGAAATAAGGAATACAAATATTGTGTTGGCTAATACGCCTGGTGCATCAGGTTTTACCAATGAAGCTGAAAGAACCAGTTTGTTGGCTGAAGCTCGGTTTATCAGAATATGGGCTTATTATCAGTTGTGGGATCAATTCGGTCCGGTTCCTATTCGGAAAAGCTTGGATGATCCTCTTGAGCTGCCGCGTGCGACGGATGAAGAGTTTAAAGAGTTTATCGAGTCGGAGTTAAAAGCCATTATTCCAGATCTTTATGAAACAGGGAAACAACCGGCTTATGGTCGTGCTCATAAAGGTGCAGCCCAGACATTACTTTGTATATGGTACTTAAATACACATCAGTGGCAGAATTGTGCGGATATGGCAAAAGAAATAATGTCAAGTAATAAGTTTGCTTTATGTCCAGATTATAACAAGATGTTTGCTTTGGAAAATGAGAAGAATGAAGAATTTATTTGGGTAAAGACTTATTTGGCAAATAGTGGTCAGACTAATAATATTCTTGCAACAAATTTGCCTTGGGATTTTTATAAAGGACTCGATGGTGGTATAGAAGGAGTAATTAATGAAAAATGGTCTAATTTTGCTTCGCAATATCGCTTCTATGATGAATTTTATTATAGTTTTGCTCCTGAAGACCAACGTAAAGGACGTATATTGACCAAATATGAAGATTCGAAAGGGAAAGTAATTGATTTACTTGTTGATTATAAGGATGCTACCCGTGGTATGAAATACCCACCGGATCCGAATGCTTCAGCTAATAATCATGGTAATGATTTTCCATTTTTCAGATATGCAGAAATATTATTGGCTAGAGCAGAGGCTTTGAACGAATTGAACGGTCCGAATCAGGAGTCTGTTGATTTATTGAACCAGATTAGAAACAGAGCAGGTTTAGGTAACGTGACTTTATCCGATTTTCATTCAAAAGAAGCATTTGTAGATCAACTATTAAATGAAAGAAAATGGGAATTCTGGAACGAAGGAAAACGAAGAAGAGACTTAATCCGTACAAATCGATTTATCAAATGTGCACATGATCGCGGTATTACTAATGCACAAGATTTCCATGTTTGGTTCCCGATACCCCAGTCTGCCATCGATGCTAGTTCATTATTGAAGCAGAATGATGGATATTAAATATATAATTATTGATTGAAATGAAAAACAGATTAATTGTACTTAGTCTTGCAAGTTTGACACTGGTAGCTTGCTCTAAGGTTACCTCTGAAAAACCTAATGTGGTTATAATATTGGCAGATGACCTGGGATGGGGAGATGTTAGCTTTCATGGTAGTACAATTAAGACTCCTAATATAGACCGCCTCGCTAGTGAAGGAATTGAGATGGACCGTTTTTACGCGGCTCCTATCAGTTCCCCTTCAAGAGCCGGACTAATGACAGGTCGGTATCCGAGTCGGTTTGGTTTTCGTGAAGCCGTTATCCCGCCATGGCGGGAGGACGGTCTTGACGAGAACGAATGTACGATAGCTGATGTCCTTGGTGAAAATGGTTATTCAAACCGTGCGATTATAGGTAAATGGCATCTTGGTCATACGAGAAAAGCTCATTATCCACTCAATAGAGGTTTTACTCATTTTTATGGGCATCTTAATGGAGCTATCGAATATTTTACTCACAACCGTGAAGGAGAACTCGACTGGCATAATGATTGGGAGTCGTGTTATGATAAAGGATATTCAACGGATTTGATCACAAAAGAAGCTGTGAGATGTATCGATAAATATTCTAAAGAAGGTCCTTATTTCCTTTATGTTGCATATAATGCTCCTCATACTCCATATGAAGCACCGGAAGATGAGATAGCTGAACATATTCCTCTTAATGAATTTAATGCTCTTGAGAATAAAAAGGATAAAGATGGTTGGCGTTATCGGGCTATGGTGACCCGTATGGATAAAGGTATAGGACATATCCTTGAAGCGATTGAGGCTTCCGGACAAATGGATAATACGATAATTCTTTTTATGAGCGATAACGGAGGAGTACCTAATATGGAACCTTATTCGAACAGCGGTCCTTTGCGTGGACATAAGTTTGACGAATGGGATGGTGGTGTCAGAGTGACAGCTGCTATCTATTGGAAGAATGGTTTCAAGCAAGGAGGTCGCAAATTAGACCAGGTAACAGGTATTGTCGATATTCTTCCTACGCTTGCTGATATTATAGGAGTAAATAAGTCTCCGAAACATCCTTATGATGGTCTCAGTGTTTATTCCGTACTGAAAGGTGAACAGGAGAGTTTTGATCGTGATATGTATTTGGGGCTTGGTGCAGCTGTAAATCACGACTGGAAATTCATTCTTGCTGGACGTAATCCTGGATTAGGTTTAAAAGAGAACTTCCTTGTTGACTATGCGAATAATCCTTTTGAAGAAGATCAAAAGGCTCTTCCTGGAAATGACGAGATAAAAGAGAAAATGAAGGTTTATATACAGAAATATGATACCATCACTCCTTCTGTACCAGAAGTTCCTTATGGAAAAGGTAAAGCAGGCTTTGTTGCTCCTAGAGAATGGAAAGTAACTAAACCATAGAATTGGTAAAGACTTTTGTGTATGACAATAATTTGTGGAAAATTGTACTAAACAAACTATTGTTATACGCTAAAGATCTGAAGTTATTAAAATTAAAATGTCTTTTTCCCATGAATAAAGCAATCTTATTATTAACAGCTTGCACTGGTTTTACTCATACATCGGAGGTCGTAGCCCAAAAGCAGAAGCCTAATATTGTATTGATTATTACTGACCAGCAAAGGGCTGATCTTTGTGGTCGAGAGGGGTTCCCCTTACCTGTTACTCCCTATGCTGACTCGTTAGCTTCCAAATATGCCTGGTTTAATAAGGCGTATACGGCAGCTCCGGCAAGTGCTCCGGCTCGTTGTTCTTTATTAACGGGAAGATTTCCCAGTGCAACTCATGTGCGAACAAATCATAATATTCCTGATGTATATTATGAGAAAGATATGTTGGATATGTTCAAAGAGAGTGGGTATCGTACGGCTCTGGTTGGAAAAAACCATACATATCGAAAGGGAAATACTGAATTTGATTATTTTGTCGGATATGGACATCGCGGCAAGGATAAACCCGAAACAAATGACGAAAAGGCATTTGCTCGGTTCCTGAATAAGGAAGTACCGGGACATTACTTGAAGCCGGCTCCTTTTTCGGTAGAACAGCAACAGCCTTATCAGATTGTGAGTTATGCATTGGATTGGATTCAACAACAAAAAGATTCTCCTTTCTTTATTCAAGTATCCATTCCCGAACCTCATACTCCGTCTCAAGTCTGTGATCCCTATTTCTCTATGTTTCCTCCGGAAAATTTGCCTCCGCTTCTGACTTCCCGTAAAGACCTGGAAAAGAAAGGAGATAAATATGTGGCATTAGCTGCATTGGAAGATAAAGCATGTCCAGATTTGCAACAACAAATTCCTCAACTGAGAAGTATCTATTTAGGTATGGTTCGTATGATTGACGACCAGATCAAACGATTGATGGAAGGAATAAAGTCATGTGGGCAAGATGAGAATACGTTGTTCATCATCCTTTCTGATCATGGAGATTATTGTGGCGAATACGGATTGATCCGTAAAGGAGCAGGAGTTGCCGAATCGCTAACACGGATTCCTATGATCTGGGCTGGCTATGGTATTAAACCGCAAAGTAAACCAATGGATGCATGTGTATCTATTGTCGATATATTCCCTACGCTTTGTAGTGTTGTTGGAGCTGAAATCCCGGTAGGAGTTCAGGGACGTAGTCTTTGGCCGATGTTAAAAGGAGAAGACTATCCGTGCGAAGAATTCTCCAGTATTGTTGTTGAACAAGGATATGGTGGGGAAGATTTTACTCTTGAAGAACCTCTGACTTTTGAAGAATCAGGAAGTTGCCGGACGGATGTCGAAGGTAGTTTTGACGGATTAAATCCCTGGACACAAAGCGGTTCTTTGCGGATGATCCGGAAAGGCGACTGGAAATTAGTAATGGATAATAACGGACGAGGAGAACTGTATAATCTGAAAGCAGACCCATCAGAGATAAACAATCTGTTTGATAATAAAAAGAATCTATCCGAACAGGTTGATTTATTGAAAGATATGATAACTTGGAATATTCGCTTACAGGATCCGTTACCTATTCCTCGTAGTCGGTATCCTTTTAAACAGAATCCATATAATTACCATAAAAATATTTACCATGAATAAAACAGTTTTACTAGTAGCAGCAAGCTGTGGTTTGGTCCATACAATGGATGCGGCAGCCCAGCAACAAAAGCCTAATATAATCATTGTTTATACCGATGATATGGGAATAGGCGATTTATCATGTTATAACAGCGGCTGGGTAGCCACCCCTAACATCGATAAACTGGCCTCGGAAGGCTTGAAGTTTAATCATTATTACACCTCGTCGCCGGTGAGTTCGCCATCCCGTGTGGGGCTGACCACCGGGATGTTCCCTACGGAGTGGGGTATTAATACTTTCCTGCATGAACGGAGAGGGAATGCCGATTGTGAACAATGCGACTATCTGGACAGCAATGCCCCTACGATAGCCAAATCACTGAAGGCAGCCGGCTATGCAACCGCGCATATTGGAAAATGGCATATGGGAGGTGGCCGCGATGTGGACGATGCACCGCAAATCCCCCAATATGGTTTCGATGAATATGTTACGACCTATGAAGGTCCTGATCCCGATCCTCTTATCACAGCCTCCAATTGGATCTGGAGTGAAAAAGACAGTTGGGACCGTACAGGCTATTTTGTAGACAAAACCCTGGATTACTTGGCCCGCCATAAAGATAAACCCTGTTTTGTCAACCTTTGGCCGGACGATATGCACGATCCGTGGATTCCTTCATCCGGTTTTTATCCGATATCGGAGTCGTGGGCAACGCGTAATAACTTCGTAGCCGTGCTAACCCAATACGATAAACAAATCGGTCGTTTGATGGAAGGACTGGAACGGTTGGGAATCAGTGAAAATACCTTGGTAATCTTCACTAGTGACAATGGTGCGCTTCCAACTTTTGATAACGCACGTACCAACGGCCTGCGTGGTTCCAAGAACAGTATCTACGAAGGAGGTGTCAATATGCCTTTTATAGTTTGTTGGCCCGGAACAATCAAAGGTGGAGTAACAGACAACGAGAGTGTGATCAACGCAGTAGACCTTTATCCTTCTTTGTGCCGTATCGGAGGAGCGAGGTTGATCGACGGTTTTGAATACAGCGGTGAAGATATGAGTCAGGCTTTGTTAGGAATAAAACCTCAGAAGCGAAGCAAAGATATGATGTGGGATTTCGGACGTAACAAATATTTCAACAAACCTCAGAAAAAACAACGTAGTCCGCATCTTGGTATCCGTCGGGACAACTGGAAGTTATTGGTAGATTCGGACGGAAAGAATATCGAACTTTACGATATAGTACTGGACCCGCATGAAACGACGGATCTCTCAGCTAAACATCCGGAGCTTTGTTCAGAACTAAGTAAAAAAGTGATTGACTGGTACTTTACGAAAAGGAAGGTGCGTACGAAAGAGAACAGCAAGAATTAATAATTAACAGTCGTATGAATAAAAGTATATTGAAATTAGGCTATCTGGGAGCAGTGGCAGCATTGGCTCCCAGCCTGTCTGCCCAGCAGGATACCCGTCCGAATATCCTTGTTATCCTGGCGGATGATATGGGGTTTTCCGACCTGGGGTGTTATGGTGGTGAGATCCATACTCCCAACCTGGATAAGT
>ERZ812616.3482-NODE-3482-length-10877-cov-7.917483_pt1 | contig 10877 bp, 13 predicted proteins | sample MGYA00376249_ERZ812616 | MGnify/ENA primary metagenome ERZ812616 (study PRJEB26924, sample SAMEA4378265) | human gut metagenome | biome: human gut; feature: human-associated habitat; material: faeces | place: China | collected 2013 ... | reverse complement strand
CATCAACAATTACTGATGATGTTACTGCTCTTATGACTACCTTTTATCTGTATTATCAAAAGGTAACCATAAGGAAGACGACATCAACAATTACTGATGATGTTACTGCTCTTATGACTGTCTTTTATCTGTATTATCAAAAGGTAACCATAAGGATGTAACGACTCTGTACCAGAACATTTACTGGTCTTATGTCGCCCTTTTATTTTGGTGTCGGTATTTATTTTTTGGTGTATGTCGAACTGAGTACGAAGTACGAAGGAGAACACTATGTAAAGCATTACGCCGTACAGAAACAGCATTGTTTAGATAAAAATAGGATACCTAAGGATAGACCCTGCTACTTTTATCGACAATCAGTAGAGGGTATTATCCTTTTGGTATCCTTTGGTTTAACTCGTTTTTATTTGTTTAGATAGTTACTAGTTAAAAATAAGTAAAATAAAGCTCCAAACATCAAGCAAGAAGCTAAGCATAAAAACTAGCGCTGTCCATGTAGTAAAAAGTATTACTGGAACATATGCAAAGACAACAAGTATTTTTACTGTTTTTGGGCAGTCTTTTGATTCTGCTTTTTCTTTCAAGAATATAAATAACATCAAATAAATAAATGCAACACAGCCAGCTGTATAATCTCCATAAGCCAAGTCCTCAAGCATCTCATCACCTCTTGCATAGCCTGTATTTACTTCACAACAACACTGTCTTTTCCCCACAAGAGCACCCAAAACTCCTCAAGGTCTGCCATAGAGGGCATTGTTATACCTTCGTTTCTAACTACGAAAAGACAAGCCATAATACAAACACTACCTTTTTCGCCAATCAGTAGCGGTTGTTGCCCTTTGGTATCTAAAGGTTTAGCTATGGTAGTTGTGATTTGTGTCGGTAATTATTTGAGGGTGTCTTGTACGAAACAGAAAGACTCTAGAAATCATTGCATCGTACAGAAACAGGGTATTCCTAGTGTATTTAACACCGATGCCAACAAAGGAAGTCCTACGAACCCCGGAGATGTTATTTTACTATTGTCGTACTAAAATACTACTTGTGTATTATTCTATTCTTTTTGCTTTCATTGTAAATCATTTTTAACCCTTTATAAATAGCCTTAATAACCATATAGTAAAGTATCCATTTTATATATCTACCAAAAGCACTAAAAAAGAATATTCCAAGAAAGTCCTTCCGTAAACCGTGAACACCATAAGTTGTCAAAAGATATACAAGAACACCAAATGTTACGCAGACGAATACAATAGTAAGCCACTTGAATTCTTTTTTGCTCATTAGTTTAAACATTCATTTTCTCCCCCTTTCACTGTATAAATAAACTAACACTATCGGAATAAAAATTGCAATGTAAATATAAAAGTTTTCAAAAAAATAAACATGTGAATACCAAATGTCTTGTATAGTATTCCACCATAAGAGCAAACCAATTAAGATAATTATCGCCGATACAACAAATTCTATTACTTTAAACATCATTACTCTTGTTGCGCTCCTTTGTTTTGTCTGTTTTATCTACGTTGTATGTATCCTACTACTTCAATCATAATATAGTATAAAGCCAAACCACTAACAATACCGTAATTATAGATTGCATAAAAAGTACAGGCATAGAAAATAAGTGATAAAATACCATCTATAACAGGAGTTAAACGTCCATGTGCATAACTATTTAAACCAAAAATTACAGCGATGAACATACTACCAAGAACAAACATAATATCAAAAGTTGTAAAAGAAATACTGGATATACCACTTGTAAATACTAAATAAATATAATTCCCTATCCACCAAAGAAAGCAGATTAAACCCACCCATGATGCACCAATACCAAGAAGACCTAAGTAAGCGTTCATATATATCACCTCTAAGAAAACATTATAGCATAAAAACAACTAAATGTTTACACGAGGTTTATTTTTTATTCGTGATTATTGCGTGCAAAATAATTGAATACAATCTATTTTCATTAATTAACCCACGTTCACCATATTTTGTTATTATCAATAAGAGGGCATTTGTGCTTTTCTCCACTTATCAAAATACTCTCTGTCGATAAGCCAAGTACGTCCAAATCGGAATGCCTTGAGTTCTCCTGAACGACACATATTATAAATCTTGTCTTTTTTAGTCTGTCGAAGTATTGTTGCTACTTCCGCAGCTGTATAATAATGGTTTGGTAAACTTTGTTTGTCTTCTTTTTTTGTTTTCACAGCTTAAAACCTCCTCGTTTTCTTATAATTATTCTCTTATGCAGTCTGTATATACTTTACAACAACGATGTATTTAATACCTAAGAGCAGCCTTAAGAATTCTATCTGTGTATCGGCGATAGTTTGTTTATCTGACACCAAAGGTTTCCTTCTTAACAACAACCGTTTCAAAGGTTTCTTCAAGTTTTGTAGTTGTTATTTTTACATATTTATCTCTGGAAGTTAAATCTTTTTCATCTGATATATCTCTATTTTCTGAATTGTTTTCCTCCAAAACAAAAAAATAATATCTTTCATCGGATTCACTGTCAGGAGAAAAATCATAGAAGGTTGCTGGCATCTTAAAAATTCTAACAACATCTATAATTGGCATGCCTTTTTCAATTTTATTATAGTTGTCTAAATTTAGTTGATAAGTGCCTTTGCCATTGATGATTTTGGAATATTCATTTTGATATTCATAATCGCATTTTTCAAAAACTTCTTTATCCAAATAATAAATTTCTAAATCAAAATCAGATGTTTTTTCGTCAAGTTTTCTTTGTATTTCTGCTCTTTTCTCTAAGTCAAATAATAAATCTTGCATTGTTGGAAATAAATGAAATTCCAAAACACCAGCATAGTCGTAGATTTCTTGAATTGCTTTATCTTCAATATCGGGCATATTTTTTTGCAAAGTTGTAATATACGGTTCGTACTTATCTTTTATTAAAGGGAGTGTCATCTTATGAAATTCCTTTAATGTATTAGTTGTTTTTATATAACCTTCATATTCAGTTATAAAATCCGCATGGTTCTTTTTTAAAGGAATATAGAAATTGTTATGGATATAAATAACACGCTCTTTAGGAGACATTTTACTGTAGTCTAGTTTTGAATTTTGTTTGCTTACTAAGAAAGCACTTACGGATAGTATAATCAAAAAAATAATAATCAGAGTTTTTTTCATTTCCGTTCCACCATTCCCCTTTTATTGGTAGTATACCATAAGTATAACCCAAAAGAAAAAGCATAGGCAACTTCAAGTAAAACAGCCTGTTGTCGCCTATGCCGTATATTATTAGTAGTATTGTCTTACACAGCCTGTATAGACTTCACAGACCTCCTCACCTTAAGGATTCCCTAAAGTCCTCTGCATTGTTTTCCCTTCACTTTGTCTGTCTGCCTGCTCCTCTGCGGTTACGACTGTATCATAAAACTGGTGATGTATGCCGTCTATCTCCGCCATTTCTAAAGGCATTTCAGAAAGCTTATAGGGGTATTGCGGTATTGCTATACCGTGAATAGTCGCTACTGTCGTTCTGTTGTCGATATTGTTTGCTCTGTCGATTAAATACATATTGTGTTTACCTTCTTTCGTATTTAGTAGTATTGCCACCTTGTGTTATCCAATGGATTAAACTTGTCGTTCTGTTGCCTTAACTCGCTGGTATCAAGGTTAATATAAACCTTAGTTGTCTCAATTTCTGTATGCCCTAAGAGGTTTTGCAAAGTAAAAACATCACCGCCGTTCAATAAAAAACTCTTTGCAAATGTGTGTCGCCATATGTGTGCAGAAAAGCGTTTGCCTTTCAAGTCCAACCCTTTTTTAATCTTTTGGAAAATGCTATTCGACCCACTTAACCTTAGCCTTTCACCATATCGGCTAATAAAAAATGCTGTACTTGTTGCCCCTTTGCAATCTTTAGTTAAATACTCCGCTCTTACTCTTAGATACCTTTTGATTATCAGCTTTAACTTTCTGCTTATTGGTATAAGTCGTTCCTTGTCGCCTTTGCCTATTATCCTTATGGTGTCACTTTTTAAATCTACATCTAAAAGAGACAAGTCTATAAATTCACTTCTGCGTACACCAGTAGACAATAAAAATGCCAATAGGGTATAGTTTCTCAAACCAATAAAAGTATCGGTGTCAAAAGAATTAAGCATTTTATACACTTCATCACTAGAAAAAGTCTGTATTTTCCTTTTGGCTACCTTAGGTTTTTCAATGGTTGCTAAGGGATTTTCCGACAAATGCCCTTCCCTAACCAAAAAATTAAATAGAGTTTTCAACCGCCTATAATAACCTTCAATGGTTATACTACTCATAGTTTTTGACAATACAATTAAAAAGCGTCTTAGCACTATAACATCCACCCTTTCAAAGGTAGATAGTAGCTTTTCTTTCGTCAAGAACTTTTCTAGTGTCCTAAAAAACTCCTCATAGCCCCTTATGGTTGTCTTAGATAAACCTAAAGCTAGACAGCGTTGCATAAATTGCTTTTTGACAAAATAAAAGTCCATTACTACAGTCTCCTTTCTTCGATTTTTCACAAATTATTCACAATCCACCACCCTTGTTTTGGTATTTTAGTCACATTTTTCTCCGTATAAAGTCGTTTTCAAGTGTCATTTTAGTGCTGTCCAAAAACGTTTTTACCGTTAGATGGTGCGTTTCAGACAACAAAAAAAGACCTAAAGTTAAACTTTAAGCCTTAAATTTCTATGCCATTATGTATTGAAAAGTCCCAATAAACCTAATGTCTACGGTTTATTTGTTTGGTGCGGTTGGTGGGATTTGAACCCACACGGGTCTCCCCGCCACCCCCTCAAGATGGTGCGTCTGCCGTTCCGCCACAACCGCATTGTGGTTAAAAATTACCGTTATAGACAAAAATGGTGCGGTAGAGAGGATTTGAACCTCCACGGGGTTGCCCCCACTAGCTCCTGAGGCTAGCGCGTCTGCCGTTCCGCCACTACCGCATTACAATTGCCTAAATCAGCAACAGTGATATAATAGCACACTATTACAACTCCGTCAATACTTTTTTAACCTGTTTTTATATAATTTGTAATACTCATCCCGATCATACAAAACTTTCCTCACATATTCACGTGTATCACTGTATGGAATATCCTCGATTCTATTAAAATCGTAACCCCAATTATTTTCCTGCATCCACGCTTTTGTATTGCCACGACCGGCATTATAAGCAATCATCATCAAGACCCAGTTCCGCTGAAATTCATATTCCAGTTCTCCAAGATACCAACATCCTAAACGGATATTAGCGTCTGTACGATATAAATCCTGTGGGTCAAAATTTTTGATTCCCATCTGTTCGGCGATCCATGCCCCGGTATCCGGCATAATCTGCATTAGTCCGATTGCTCCAACCTTAGATACAGCCTTACGATCAAAATTACTTTCATTTTTTATGACTGCCGCCACTAAAAAAGGATCAATCTTGTTTTTCCCGCTGTATTCCAAAATCTCGCCTTGATAAGGCCACATATAAACAAACCGCATTTGTACTTCGTCAGACGTCCAAATTTTCCAGCCCAACAACGAAACTGCACACAGCAAAATCAGTACAAACCAAATTTTGCGGCTGTTGTTTTTCTTTTTTCGACGTCTGGCCAAACTCAATCCTCCATCTGTAATACTTTTTCCCATTCTTTTTTTACTGTCAGCTCAGTTTGTTTCAGGCTGCCACTGTTATCAATGATCAAATCCGCATACTGACACTTTGCAGCCAAAGTCATTTGTGCCGCAATACGAACCTCTACTTCCTGCTGCGACATTCCGCTGCGTGCCATAGCACGCTCAATCTGAGTCTGTTCGTCAACTGCAACCAGCCACACTAAATCAACTTCTTTATACCAGCCGCATTCGATCAACAGCGGCACGTCAAGCACCGCTGCTGAGAAATTCTGCCGCCTGCACTGTTCTAAAAATTTTTTTGCTTCACAGCGCACATAAGTATGAACTATGCTTTCCAACTGCCCCAACGCTGCTTTATTTTCAAAAACCAGCTGTGCAATCTTCTGCCGGTCCAACTCACCGTCAATTGTCAGGTAATCTCTGCCAAAAACATCTATAACCTGTTGCAGCCCCTGTGATCCACGCGCAACTGCCTGCCGGCTTGCAATATCCGCATCAAAAATATGAGCTCCCAGTTTCTGTAAAATCGAAGCGACAGTACTTTTTCCAGAAGCAATACCACCTGTTAACCCAATAATTTTCATAACTTCACTCAGTGCTGGCATTTGGCACAGTAAGTAGTGCCTCTGCCGCCAACCTTTGTCGTGGCTAAAGGCTCACCGCAGGTTTTACACGGTTCGCCGCCACGTCCATAAACAAGCAGATGATTTTGATTGTCACCTTTATTACCTTCGCCATCCTTATAATCACGAAAAGTGGTTCCTCGATTGGCAATTCCCTGTGCAATCACTTTGTTCGCCGCTTCATGCACAGCTTCTATTTCCGCACGCGTCAAAGTATTAGCTATACGTGTAGGCAAAATTCCAGCTAAAGCCAAGCACTCATCAGCATAAATATTTCCCAGTCCGGCAATAACCGTTTGATCAAGAATCAACGTTTTGATGGGCTTGCGGCTTTTAGCAGCTATCGGAGCCAGATATTCAGGATTAAACCCTACTGTCAGCGGTTCAGGCCCCAAGGTTTCATAACCTGCAATGTAACAATCATCATCCGTAACTAAATACAGTGTTCCAAAAGTTCTTATATCACAGAACCACATAGTAACACCGTCAGTCAATTCAAATTTTATCTTGGCATAAGGCGGTGCTTCTAAATCACTAGCCTGTGCCACCAAAGACCCGGTCATACGTAAATGCACGATAAGTTTTTGATTGACACCTGTTTTCAGCACCAGATACTTTCCGCGACGGCAAACGTCTTCAATCGTACGACCGGTCAGATTTTTGATAAATTGCTCAGACGATGGATGTTTGACCAGCCTATCCAAATATACTTCAACTTTAGTAATAGTTTTTCCCTTAATATGCGGCAGCAAAGTCTTTCTGACCTGCTCCACTTCTGGCAACTCCGGCATGGATATCCCTCCTATTTGGTCTGTGCCCAGTTTTTCCCCCAGGCAACATCGGCAGTTAGCGGCACACTAAGAGAAGCAGCGCTTTCCATTGCTTTTTTTACAAGCTGTGCCACCAGCTCTTTTTCCGTTTCCATAACTTCTAATACTAATTCATCATGTACCTGCAGCAAAATGCGGCTCTTGACTTTAGCATCAGAAAGCGCCTGTTCAACTTTAAGCATCGCTATTTTGATTATATCCGCCGCAGTCCCCTGAATTGGCGTATTGATGGCAGTGCGCTCAGCAAAACTGCGTAAGTTAAAATTACTGTGCCTGATATCAGGCAGATAACGGCGACGTCCAAACATTGTAGCTACATAACCCTGTTCCCGAGCATGATTGACCGTATCATCCATATATTTCTTTACCCCTGTATAGCGGGCAAAATAATTTTTTATATACTCGGCTGCTTCACCGCGGCTGATATCCAGCTGTTTAGCCAGTCCAAAATCACTTATACCATAAACAATGCCAAAATTAACTGCTTTCGCACGGGTACGCATCATTGAATCGACCTGTTCCAACGGCACCCCAAACACCTCTGCCGCTGTACGTGCGTGTACATCCTGACCATTCAGGAAAGATTCCAAAAGCAGCTTATCCTGTGCCATATGTGCAAGTACACGCAGTTCTACCTGAGAATAATCGCAAGACATCAACCAGTCATAACCAGTCCCCGGTATAAATATTTCACGGATTCTTTTACCGATCTCAGTTCGTACAGGAATATTCTGCAAATTCGGGTCAGTACTTGATAACCTTCCTGTTGCCGTTACCGTCTGTTGAAAATGCGTATGAATTCTCCCTGTCGCAGGATTGATCAGTGGGCGCAGCCCTTCCAGATATGTTGAATGCAGTTTTGTCAGCTTGCGATGTTCCAGGATCGTCGTAATCAGAGGATGCGAACCTTCCAGTTGTTCCAAAACAGAAACATCTGTCGAATAACCGGTCTTTGTCTTTTTTATAATAGGAAGCCCCAACTTTTCGAACAGCAGTACACCTAATTGTTTAGGAGATTTCAGGTTAAATTTTTCACCGGCCTGTTCTTCTGCCAAAATCTCTAAAGCAGTTATCTGTACTGCCATTTCTTTTGTAATACTCTCTAGCAGCTTCACATCCGGCTTAATTCCAGCTAATTCCATTTTTGCCAGCAAATAGGCCAGCGGCAGTTCCATTTCCGTATATAGTTTATACAATTCATAATCCCGCAGTTTTTGTTCAATAAGCGGAAGTAACGCCTGCAAATCAGCGGCATTCCCACCGTTATTTGCAGCCAGATAACGTTCTGCAACTGCCTTCAAACTATAGGAGCTGCGACCTGGTTCAATCAAATAAGCAGCTATACCTATATCATCAACTATACCGTCGGCTTTTTTATTCAGGCACATACAAGCCTTATAAATCTCTTTGCTGTCGCATGTAACTTTCAATTGTTTGTAATCAGACAGCCATTCATAAAAAAAATTCCAGGCCCCGCTGCCTTCCTGCAATTTATAAATTTTTCCATCATTAAAAATTTCCACTGCAGTAAAATGGATTTTAGGTAACTCGCCGCCGCAAACAGCAGTAAATGCAACCTTTTCCTGCTTTTGCTGCAATAACGCAAAGAATTCTTTGCCCTGTTCTGCTGTTTCTAAAAGCGCAATTTCTATATTGGCGTTTTCCTGACCGATACTTTCTCCAAAAAGATCAAAGGTACCGTCACTGCCGCCCAAAATAGTCTGGAATCTCTCATGCAAATTTCGGAACTCCAATTCCTGCATTAAAGGCCTTGCCTCATCCGACATAGCTTTCAGTTCATATTTATCAAGATCAAGATCGACTGGAACTTCTGTAAAAATGGTTGCCAGCTTTTTTGAAAGCAGCGCAGCATCCTTATTATTTTCTAATTTCTCTTTTAAACTTTTTCCGCTGATTTGCGCAATATTTTCTAAAACCTTCTCTACTGTTCCATATTCACAAATCAACTTCAAAGCAGTTTTAGGGCCTACACCGGGAACACCAGGAATATTATCTGAACTGTCACCCATCAGTCCTTTTAAATCAATCAGCTGTTTTGGCGACAACCCTTCATAATCAGCGGCAAATGCTGCAACATCATACGCCTTGATATCAGAAATCCCTCGCTTGGTAAAATAAACCTTTACCCTGTCATCCAAAAGCTGCAATTCATCTTTGTCGCCGGTTACGATAATAATTTCTGCGTTCTGCGGCGCATGTACGGCAAAAGTACCGATAATATCATCAGCCTCGTAACCATCAGTTTCAAGAACAGTGATGTTCATAGCTTCCAGCAAACGCCGGGCCAGTGGAAATTGTTCGCTCAGTTCACTGGGCGTAGGTTTACGCTGCCCCTTATAATCTGCAAACATTTCCGTTCGGAAAGTTTTACGTGATTTATCAAATGCAACTGCCAGCCATTTAGGTTTTACATCACCCAAAAGCTTCACCAGCATATTACAAAAGCCATATACTGCGCCAGTATGAACTCCCTGCTTGGTCATCAATGGTGGCAAAGCAAAAAATGCCCTGTGTATCAAACTGCTGCCATCAATAACTAAAAATTTATCAGCCATTTCTTCACCACTTTCCTTAACGCTCAAATTATCCTGTTCATATTTAAATATTATACCACAAGGGTAGTGTTCTCACTAGACTCGAAAATATGTGAAACTACTGTAAAATACCCTTGCCGGAAAATAATAAAACAGCTTTCGCTGTAAGCAAAAGCTGCCTGCCGTCATTTCATTAATTTAGGATAATCACGCTGTAATTCTGTAATATGATAAATATATACAGTATTTTCAACCTTGCGGTAAATACAGGCATACTTATCTATCATCAGCATCAAATATTTTTTCTCATTCAAACTGCTCAAGGGTGTTTTGTTCCCCAGCATTGCAAAATCCTGTAGTTCCTTTAGTTTACTAACAATACTACATGTCACAGCACTTGCTTCAAGTCTCTTACCCTGTCTGCTGTAGACAAACCCAATTTCCAAAAGATCGTGCCATGCCTGCGGTAATATCTTCAATCCTGTACGTATTGCATAATCAGTCAATAAATTTCGCCTTCAATCTGGCGATAGCGTCGTCTCCGTCAAAAAGCTCTTCGGCACTTTTTTGTCTGTCTAAATCTGCCTGCATAACAGTATGATAGAACTTAAACTTTTCTTCACGCTGTTCAAAAGTTTTGATGCTCATCACAACCAAATCACCTTTACCATACTTCGTTAAATATACAATTTCGCCGCTTTGATGCGCATATTCAGAAATCAAATTATAATCATTCCGCATAATTGTAGCTGGTCTGATAATCATTGCAAGGCCCCTTTCTTAATAACATTGCTCTAATATACACCCTAACAAACATTTTTTCAACAAATTATTTATAAAACATAAAAAAACAGTTTTTATACCCTGGAACATTTGCAAAATAAAAAAGCTTCACTTTTCAGTGAAGCTTTTTTATTTTATTCAGATGATTATCGGAATAATTCATTAACGTTCTTTTGATCAAAGTTTACTTTAACACCGTAAACAGGGCAGGAAGCACACTCATAATATTATACCTTAAGACAGATTAATATCAAACAAATTTACTCCAATATTATTATCATTGTTTTACACTGCTAAGCGGCATAAAGTAATATCTGCAGCTCCATTTTTAACTGTAGTTTTTATTGTTTGTACAAAATTAAAGAATTGTTTCAGCAATCCTCATACCAACCTGCAATGCCTGTTTATTTTTCTCTTCAGTGCCTTTCGGTACGCGG
>ERZ812616.3481-NODE-3481-length-10877-cov-19.332471_pt1 | contig 10877 bp, 8 predicted proteins | sample MGYA00376249_ERZ812616 | MGnify/ENA primary metagenome ERZ812616 (study PRJEB26924, sample SAMEA4378265) | human gut metagenome | biome: human gut; feature: human-associated habitat; material: faeces | place: China | collected 2013 ... | reverse complement strand
GTACCGCATAATAATACCCCCTCTACTGGGTGTCCAGTAAAGGGGGTACATATCAGGAGGGCAGAAAGGGCGCGCGCCGCTTTTTTTGCCTTCCGGTTTGTGTTATACTATAAAAAATAGCCACGGCCTATTTGGGGGGGCCATGCAGGCCGTCCCTGGCCTGCGGCCATTAAGATGAGCTTTTTATGGCTTTGCTGTGCAAAGCTATAAAATAGTTCCGCCCCGCCGCTGCAGCGGTGTCGGGAGCAATGAATGCATCCGCCGGCGGAGCCGTGACAACGATGAAAAAGGGAGAAAACACCGTGCGTTATGATATCGTGATGGTGACCTACAACAGCATGAAATGGCTGCGCGCATGTGTGGCCGCGCTGGCCGCCGTGCAGTATCCGCTGGAGGAGCTGCACCTTGTTTTCGCCGACAACGGCTCCACCGACGGCACATTGGAGGAGCTGCGGCGCATGGCAGGGGAATACCCGGCTTTCGGCGGCTTTACCGTGGCGGAAAACGGCGCGAACCTTGGGTTCGGCGCGGCATGCAACCGCGGCGCGGCAAAAGGGAGCGCGCCGCTGCTGTTTTTTTTGAATTTGGACACCGAAGTCTGGCCCGACGTATTCCTCCGCCTGGACGAGGCCGCCGTGCGCGCGCCGCAGGAAACGGCGGCGTTTGAGTGCCGTCAGCTTCCCTATGAAACAGGGCATCACATCGATCCCGTAACGTTGGAGACAAGCTGGGCCAGCGGCGCGGCGCTGGCCGTCCGGCGCGCCGCTTTTACGTCTGTCGGCGGTTTTGACGAACATCTGTTCATGTACTGCGAGGATGTGGACCTCTCCTGGCGGCTGCGCGCCGGAGGATACCGGCTGCAATACGTGCCCGCAGCGCGCGTCACCCATTATTCCTATGAGAATGGCGGCCCCAAATTGGGAGAATATGCGGGCAGCTTCTACGGCAATCTGCTGCTGCGTTATAAGTTCGGCTCCTGGCGGGATATCTGGCGCGGGCATAAAATGTATTTGGGCGCGCTTCGCCGTCCGCTGCATTTCAACGGTGTGCGCCGCGTTCTGGCAAAAAATTATCTGCGTCATTTTATAAAGCTGTGGCCTTTCCTGTTCTGGCGTTTTTCTCACCGTGCCGAATACGGCGCGCGTCCGGCACGCTTCGAAGGCGGCTTTTCACCGGACAGAGGCCTGTGGAAATTTACGCCGCCGCAGGAAACGCCGCTCATTTCTGTCATTGTGCGCACCTGCGGCAGGCCGCAGACACTGAAGCGCACGCTGGAGAGCCTGCGCTGGCAGACATACCGCAGTTTTGAGATCATCGTCGCGGAGGACGGCCCGCCTGCGGCACGGGAAATGGTGGAGCGGGATTTTGCGGAGCTGCCCATACGCTATCTGAACGATGGCCGGTTCCACGGCCGTGCAGCCAACGGCAACCGGGGGCTTGCGGCGGCGCGGGGAGCGCTGTGCAACTTTCTGGACGATGACGATTTCTTTTATCCCGATCACCTGGAACTGCTGGCGGGTGTGCTGTGCGCGCACCCGGAAGCGGACCTCGTGCTGGGCAGCGCCATGGCGATGTTCGTGGCGAAGGACGGAACCGTCACGGAGGTACGCCCCATGGTATTCGACCGCATCGACCGTTTTACCATGTGTCAAAACTGCCGCATTCCTATACAGACCGTGCTGTTCCGCCGCAGTCTGTTCGAGCGGTACGGCGGCCTCATCGAAACGCTGGAAGCCCATGAGGATTGGGGGATGTGGCTGAAATATCTGGAGCACGGGCGCCGCATCACCCCCCATGCGCCGGACGTGCGCCGGGCCACCAGCCTTTTCGTGCAGCCCGCGGCCCAAAGCGATGCGGCCGCGCGCATGGAGGCATACCGCAAAAGCGACGCGGATTTTTACAGTGATGCTTCGCTGTGCTTCAACGTCACGCTGGCGGATATGCGCCGCTATTATGATGACATGATCGCGGACATGCGCTGCCTGGAGGCGCGCGGTGAGCTGCATGAATTTTTGGAGCAGCAGGCAAAGCGCGGTGAATAAACCGCCCGCGCCGCACAGTCCGGCCCTGTTTTTCATATGCTGGGAGTAGTGTCAGGGAAAACGGAGGTGCATGAAATGCTGAGCGGAGTGATGCTGATCATCGTGACGATGTTCGCGGTGCTGGGCGCGTATTATTTGTCGGACCTTCTGACGAACTGCCTGTTCCGCCGCAGAAAAGCGGCGGAAGCGTTGGTGGTGCTTCGGGCGGACACAAGCGAGCAGATGTGGGCCGGCGTGCTGGATGCACGCGCGGCTTTGCCGGACACCGCGGTGGTGGTGCTGTGCCCGCAGGAGGACGCTTTCACGCCGCCGGGAGCGGGAATGCGGGGTGTGGCCTTCGCTACGCCGGACACACTGGCGCAAGTGGTGCAGGCTCAGCTCAAGGTGCAGGAATAACGCACCGCGCAGCTCCGGCGTGAAGCAGAGAAGAGCGCGGTGCATCAAAGAAAACAAAGAGGAAAAAGAAATACCCGGGAAAAAGCCGGCAGCCGAAAAGCCGGATGCATTTGCGGAGCAAAGTACAAGCCACACGGCGAATGCCGCCCCGGGCCGTCTTGTACGGCGAACAGGGCCGGAAGCGCTGTCCGCAGGCAGCATGGCGGAGAAGCCCGGCTTTTTCGACAGGCGAAAGAATAAAAGGGAGACGCGCATGGCGCAGGAACAGGAATGGCAGACCCTTTCGGGCACAGTTGAAAATATCGTATACTGCAACGAGGAAAACGGCTACACGGTGCTGGAATTTTCCAGCGGGGGAGACCTTTACACCGCGGTGGGCGAGCTTTCGGATGTGAATGTGGGAGAAGACGTGACGCTGCACGGCCGCTTTGTCACACACCCCAGCTTCGGCGAACAATTCCGCGTGGAGGCGTGTGAGGTGCGCATGCCGGAAAGCGCAACGGCGATCCGGCGCTACCTTGCCAGCGGCGCGCTGCCGTACATCGGCAAAGCACTGGCGGGGCGTATCGTGGATGTTTTCGGCGCGGATGCGCTGGAGGTCATCGCCAGCGATCCCATGGCGCTGACGAAGATCAAGGGCATCACGCCGGAAAAGGCTCTGGCGGCTTCCAACGAATTCAAGCGTATCTTCGGCGTGCGGGAGGCCATCGGATATCTGGCGCGATATAACCTGCCGGCCTCCGCCGCTGTCGCGCTGTTCCGCCAGTACGGGCCTGATACGGTCGAGGTCGTCTCCCACAATCCGTACGTGCTGTGCGGGTATCCCGCTTATCAGGATTTCGGCGTGGCGGACGCCATTGCCCAGAGCATGAGCCTTGAGTATGACGCGCGGGAGCGCGTGTGCGCAGGGCTTTTGTTCGTGCTGCGCCACAATCTGCAGAACGGCCACGCCTGCCTGCCGCAGGACAAGCTGTGCGGCGCGGCCTCCGGTTTTTTGGGCGTGGAGCCGGAGACTGTGGCTTCCACGCTGGCCTTCATGCTGGAAAACAACGATTTATGCGCCGTGGAATACCGGGAAAAAGCATGGGTATACCTGCCTGAATATATGCGGGCGGAGCTTTCCGTGGCCCGCCACCTTCGCTGGCTGATCAAGTATCCCTGCGCCGGGGGCGAGCACGCGGAAAAGACCATCGCCCGCATCGAAGCGGCGCAGGGCATCACCTATGCGCCTTTGCAGCGGGAGGCAATCGCAGCGGCGCTTGGCGCCAATGCTCTGGTGCTCACAGGCGGGCCGGGCACAGGTAAAACGACGGCCGTAAACGGCATGCTGGCCGCGTTTGAGCAGAATGGGGACCGTGTGGCCCTGGCCGCGCCTACAGGCCGTGCTGCGAAACGCCTGTCGGAGCTGACAGGCCGCAAGGCAAAGACCATCCATCGCCTTTTGGAGGTGGATTATACGAACAATGACACCGTGCGCTTTATCCACAACGAAAAAAACCTGCTGAAATGCGACGTTGTGGTGATTGACGAGATGAGCATGGTGGATGTGATGCTGTTTGAGAGCCTGCTGCTGGCGCTCAAGCCGCAATGCAAGATCATTATGGTGGGAGACGAGGACCAGCTGCCCAGCGTGGGCGCCGGCAACGTGCTGGGCGGCGTTATCGCCTCCGGCGTAGTGCCTACGATCCGTCTGCGGGATATCTTCCGCCAGGCGGCCGAGAGCATGATCGTCTCCAACGCGCACCGCATCGTCACAGGACAGCTGCCCGGCAAGGGCTCGCGGGACAGTGATTTTTTCATGCTGGAATCCGACGGCGAAGCCTGCCAGCAGCTGGTGTGCGACCTTGTGTGCCGCCGCCTGCCTCAGAGCTATGGATTCGACCCGTTCGAAGACATTCAGGTGCTGTGTCCGTCTAAAATTGGCCCGCTGGGCACGGTTGCACTGAACGCGGCGTTGCAGCAGCGGCTGAACCCGCCCGCACCGGGCCGCCCGCAGCTGAATATCCGCGACAAGATCCTGCGTGTGGGCGATAAGGTAATGCAGGTGCGCAACAATTACGACATTCCGTATACCCGGCCCGACGGCGGCGAGGAGGGCGCGGGCGCGTTTAACGGCGACATGGGCGTGATTGTCGATGTGGACGTGCGCGGCGGCAGTGTGACGGTGCGCAGCGAGGACAGGCTGCTGGTATACACCGCCGAGCATGTGCGGGAGCTGGAGCCGGCCTATGCCGTCACCATCCACAAAAGCCAGGGCAGCGAATTCCCGGCTGTCATCATTCCGGTGATGGACGTGCCGCCCAAGCTGTGCTACCGCAATCTTCTGTATACAGGCGTCACACGTGCAAAAACGCTTTGTATCCTTGCGGGCCATAGCGCGGAGGTGGCGCAGATGGTGCGCAGCGTGCGGAGGAACAAACGGTTTTCCTGTCTGGCCGATCTGATCCGGGACGAAACGCTGTGAACAGGGGGGATAGCTCTTTGAAAAAATCAAAGCGGCTGTTTGAGCTGTGCGGGGATATTCTGTTCCCGCGCCGCTGCCCTTTCTGCGATGCGGTTTTGGGCTTTTCCGGTCCATGTGCCGTATGCGGGCCGGCGCTGGCGTGCATACGCCGTCCTCTAAGGCAGCCGGTACCGAAGCAGGGGCACGCGCTGGAGCATCTGGATGCGGCGTATGCGCCGTATTTCTATGAGCCGCCTGTGCGGGACGCGGTTCTGCGGCTGAAATTTGAAAACCGCACCGATCTTGCACGCCCGTTGGCATTGCTGCAGGCAGAGGCGTTGAAAGCGGCGGGGTGTCTGGGGGATGTGGATGCATTGGTCCCGGTGCCTTCCGGCAGAGGGGAACGGCGGAGCCGCGGCTATGACGTGCCGTTGATGCTGGCGCGCGCGCTGGGCCGGGAGCTGGGGCTGCCTGTGATGCAGGCGCTTTGCAAAATACGGGAAACGCCCCGGCAGATGGCTCTTTCCGGTGGGGAGCGCCGGAAAAATTTGAAGAATGCATTTTCAGCCCGGCCGGATGCGCCGCTGGAGGGAAAGCGGATTTTGCTGGTGGATGATGTGCTCACCACCGGCTCCACGCTGAACGAATGTGCAAAAGCCCTGCGCGCGGCAGGCGCGGCGGAATGCCGGGGCGTATGCGCGGCGGCGACGCGCTGAGGCCGAAAAGGCAAAAAAGGTCGAGCGCGGGCCGGAGGCGGTGTGGTATCCTATGCCTGCCTGGCAGATGCGGGCCGCGGGCGAAGGTGCGCTTAAGGCGAAGCAAGCGTCTGGCGGCAGGACGGAAGCCTCGGTGTCGGGAGGGAACGGCATGACGCAGCAGATCGAAGCGGTACAGCGCATGCAGGATTATATCGAACAGAATCTGGCTGGGGAGATCACTCCGGCGGACCTGGCCCGGGCCGCGCTGTTTTCGCCTTGGTATGCGTACCGGCTGTTCCGGCGGCACACAGGGCTGACGCCGGCGGATTATATCCGTCGGCTGCGTCTGTCCCGCTCCGCATTGCGCCTGCGGGACGAAGGCTGCCGCATTACAGACGTGGCGTTCGAGCTGGGGTTCGGCAGCGTGGACGGTTATCAGCGGGCGTTTTTTCGCGCGTTCGGCTGCAACCCGGGCGAATACGCGGCAAAGCCTGTTCCGCTGTGCCTTTTTGTTCCCTACGGGGTGAGATACCGGGAATTGCGAAAGGAGCCGAAAAAAATGGAAAATGTGAAAACGGTGTTTGTACAGCGTGTGGAAAAGCCCGCGCGGAAGGTCATTTTGAAGCGCGGAGTAAAGGCGCGGGATTATTTCGCCTACTGTGAAGAGGTCGGCTGCGATGTTTGGGGCACGCTCACCAGTATGAAGTCCCTTTGCGGAGAGCCGGTGTGCCTGTGGCTGACGCCGGAGCAGCGCGCTCCGGGTACGTCCGAATATGTACAGGGTGTGGAGACCGCAGAGGATTATGACGGTCCCGTGCCCGAGGGCTTTGATGTGATTCGCCTGCCGGCGGCGGAATATTTGATGTTTCAAGGCGAGCCGTTTGCGGAGGAGGATTATTGCGAGGCCATCGGGCAGGTGCGCGGCGCCATCGAGAAGTACGACCCCGCCTGTCTGGGCTATGTGTGGGACGGCGCGAACCCATGCATACAATTGGAGCCCGTGGGTGACCGGGGCTATATTGAGCTGCTGCCCGTGCGGCCCGCAGAGCGCTGAGCCATACCGGGGAAAATAAAAAAGCGCGTTTGACAAAATGTCAACCGCGCTTTTTTCATGCTCTGCACAGGCTCACTTGAACAGGTGGATGTCTCCGCTTTGGTTGAGCTGCACCAGGACCGTGGCGATGATGGGCAGGCCGAACAGCCCTACAAAACCGAACAGATAGGTGCCGACAAACATGCACACAAGAGTTACCAGCGGATACAGGCCGATCTGCTTGCCTACCACGCGCGGCTCCAGCATCTGGCGCACTACGGTGATGATGGCATATAAAATAAGAAGCCCGATGCCCAGCGGGAAGTTGCCCAGAATCAGCATGGCCGCCGCCCACGGGATGAGCACCGTGCCGGTGCCGAGCACAGGCAGGATGTCCACAATGGCGGTGAGCAGCGCGATGAGCAGGGCGTAGTCCACCCGCAACAGAGAAAAACCGATGAGAAGCTCCACAAAGGTGATGCTCAGCAAAATGGCGTAGGCCCGTCCGAATTTGAAAATAACGTCCACGCCCTTTTCTTTCACCTTGAACAGCATGTCCCGTGCTTTTTGGGGCAGCTGACGCGCCAGGAAAGAGGTGATGGCATAATAATCCGAAACGAAGAAAAACGACGCGACGATGGTGATGATGAACTTAACGAGGAACGACGGCACGGAACCGGCCACATTCGTTACCGCGCTCAGAGCGCCTGTGGAGATGGCGGTGACCATTGAGGACAGCGAGGACGACAGGCTGTTGCCGGCGCTTTCCACAAAATCCGTCAGCGTGGGGTTCAGGGCCATCACCCAGTTTTCCAGTGTGTCCTGCAGCGAATTCAGCGCCGGGGCCACAACCGTGTCGTACACCTGCGGCAGCGCGTAGAAAATATCGCGGCAGAAAATCACAAGCCGCGTACCCAGCACCGTAATGAGAGCGGCCGCCAGAACATAAAACGCAATGAGCAGCAAAACCGAAACGGGCTTGCGCCCAAGCTTTGTTTTTTGTGTCACCCAGTTGATAACGGGCTTCAGGATAAAGGCAATAAGAAACGCTACCAGAAAGGGCATCAGGAACGGCAGCGCATATTTCAGCACGGCGTAGGCCAGCCCGAGGATGATGCAGTAAAACAGGACCCTGATGATAAAGGCCCGCATCTTTTCGATTTGCAAGCGCCCACCTCCATGTCCGGCTGCGCAGCGCGTGCCGGTGATTGGGCACCGTGAAAAATATACAGCACCCATAATGCTTTATTATACCCCTGTCCGTGCGGAAAATATAGGATATCTGCAAAAGTTTACGTTTTTTTCAAAAAGTGCGCAAAAAGCTCATGCAGCGGGAATATCCTCCACAAGTACCACGGCGGCTTCCCGTACCGCACCGCTGTGCAGGTACTGCACCGTCACCGTGTCCCCGGGCGAGTGCCCGGACAGAGCGGTCTTTACGTCGGTCATCGTTTCAATGGCAAGCCCGTCGATGGAGAGAAGGTAATCGCCGTTCGTCAGGCCCGTTTTGCCGCCGTTGTTCACATATACGCCCAGCCGTCCGGTGCCTGCGAAAATCGCAGAGCGGTAGGATGTCAGCTCCACCAGCTCCATGCCCAGCGACGGCCTGCCGCTGACATAGCCCTGGGTGATGAGCTGCTCGATGACGGGACGCGCTGTGTCGATGGGAATGGCGAAGCCAAGGCCCTCCACGTCCGAGCCGGAGGATTTGGAGTTCACCACGCCCACCAGACGCGCCTGCGCGTCGAACAGTCCGCCGCCGGAGTTGCCGGGGTTGACGGCTGCGTTGGTCTGCAGCAGCGTCATATGCTCTCCGTCAATGCTGATCACCCGGTCCTTGGCGCTGATGATACCGTCCGTTACCGTACCGCCCAAACGGCCCAGCGGGTTACCGATGGCAACCACGGGCTGGCCCACCACAAGGTCTGCCGAGGTGCCCAGTGTGGCGGGAATGAGCCCCTGTGCCTGTACGCGGATAACAGCGAGGTCGGTCTTGGCGTCGGTGGCCACCAAAGCGGCATCCAGGGTGGTGCCGTCATGCAGGCGCACCGCAATGCTGTTTGCACCGCTGATAACGTGGTCGTTTGTGACGATATAGCCGTCGGCAGAGATGATCACACCGCTGCCTGCGCCTGTGGCAACATATTGGTTGAAATAGCTGCCGGTCTGCACGGATTCCGTTGTGATCTCAACCACGGAATCGCTGGCCGCCCCGGCAACACTGGCCGCATCCAGGCGCGCGCCCCCGGTCACGGGCGCGTTTCCGGACGGCGCCTGATACACCACGACGTTCTGCTGTTCGGGCATGGTACGGCTGTTGGCGTATACAGTGCCGAAATAGGCCGCTGCGCCGCACAGAGCCACCAGCACAAGCCCGTACAAAAACGGGTGGCGCTTTCTCTGCCTTGCGGGGACCATGTCGATCACGGGCCCGCTGCCGCCCGGCGCAGCGAACGGCTCGTCCGCACGCCGGTTTCCCTGCGAATGATACCCCTGTCCGTCCGGCCCCTGCGGGCCGTAAGAATAAACGCTCATACTTCATCGCTCCTGTTGTGGATGGAGCGTGCTCCGCCATACCGGAGGTGAAAAGACGTGCCGCCCCAACGTATGCTATTATGATACCCGCTGCGCACAAAGAAGAAAAGAGACAAAAAGTAAATTTTGTCAAAACACGGACGCACAGGCAAACAAATGCGGCCGGAGACAGAAAACGCCGTGCAACGGGCAGAATGCCGCCGCACGGCGTTTGGAGTATAGGATTCAACCAACACGATACAGGTCCCGCCGTGCGGTGACGGTAAGCCCGCTGCTGTCGGTGACGGCGGCCACAAGCTCCGCCTCCCTCTGCGGTGCGGCGTAGACCTCTTCCGGGAAGGAAAGATAGTAGGTGATGCCGGAAAGGATCTCTTCCGCCTGTTCATCGGCGGTTCCGGCGCCGCCGGAGACAAGCTGAAAATCAGCCGAAAGATCCATCTCCTGCCGCTGTACCGCCTCGCCGTCGATCACCAGCTCGATTACCGCATGCGCGGGAACGGCGGAGTTCTCGCGGTAAGCGCGATTTACCGAAAGCTCAAAATCCCCGCCCAGCGTCATTCCGGCGGTACCGTCCGTCCTGCGCCCGGAGTGCTGTGCTTTAAATTCCGTGGGCGTCACCGAAACCGTCGTCTGGTAGCCCGAGACAAAATCGTATTCCCGGAACAGCTCCTCCGTTTGGGCCTCCCCATCCAGCGTGAAGCTGACGGATACCGAAAAGTCCTGGTATTCCATTTCCAGGGGAACGGCCAACTCCGCACAAAACGCATTGCCCGCCAGCAGCGTCCCGGCGGCTGTCTGAGGCACACCGCTCTCCGGCGTAAGAGTGAACACGGCGGAAAGACCGTCGCGGTAGTTTTTGGGGGTGGCCGTAACCGTCAACGGTACGCGGCGTTCTGTGCCGGGGACACCGTAGTCCCAATCAAAACCAGCCACGATGCTGGCCTGCTGGCGCAGGCTCTCTTCTATGCTGGACTGGATGGATGAGATACGCATATCGATGCTGCCTTCGATGCCGGCCACGTTTGCGCCGATGTCGTCCACACGGCTGGAAAGCTCCCGCATGCGGCCCCCGTAATACACACCGAGGTACACCAGCGCCGCACCCACGCAGGCGAGCGCGGCGGCAAGGCCCGCAAGAAGGATGCGCTGGCGGTGGGCCGCATGGGCCTGCGCCGCATTTTGCGCGTCCAGCAGGGCTTTTACGCTTTCCAGCGCCACACCGTCCTGTCCGGCGGTATTTTCCGTTCCGGACTCTTTTCCTGTCAGCAGTTCGTCGCAGCTTACGCCCAGCGCGCGGGCCAGCTCCTGCAGATTATCCAGCCCGGGCAAAGAAGCGCCGCTCTCCCATTTGCCGATGGCCTGACGGGAGACGCCCACCTGTTCGGCCAAAGCCTCCTGGGAAAGGCCTGCCGCCCGGCGCAGCGCAAGAATGCGTTCGTTGATCGTCATAGTTGTGTCCTCCTGAGGAAAAGTGAGGCGGGAACAGGCCCGCCCTCCGATTTCATCCTAACAAAAGTGCGGGCGCGGGGCCACCAACTGGGTGTTCCATTTCGGCAACCGGCGGTTGCCATGGCCTTATTGTAGCATGTTGAGACGAAGTTTGTCAGGTGATTTGAAAAAGAACGTATGAAGCCTGCCGGGGGATGTGGTATAATAACCCCAAAGCTGCCGCTTACGCGGCTGCGCGTGTGCAAGGCACACGCCCCTGTGCTGGCGCACAGGGCTTTGAG
>ERZ812616.3479-NODE-3479-length-10890-cov-2.822704_pt1 | contig 10890 bp, 8 predicted proteins | sample MGYA00376249_ERZ812616 | MGnify/ENA primary metagenome ERZ812616 (study PRJEB26924, sample SAMEA4378265) | human gut metagenome | biome: human gut; feature: human-associated habitat; material: faeces | place: China | collected 2013 ... | reverse complement strand
TGAAACAGAACCGCATCCCGGCGTATAAGGAACCAGGCGGCGGTTACATACCTTCGCAATTTCCGGGTTGAACAACGGGCCTACCACGAAATTCGCTCCCAGTTGCAGGAACAAAGCGGCTGTAGCTGGATCGACGATGGAACCGATACCTAGGATCATATCCGGACATTCTTTGGCCGCATATTTTACCAACTCGGCAAAAACCTCGTGAGCGAAATCCCCGCGATTGGTAAATTCAAATGCACGCACACCACCCTCATAACAGGCTTTCAATACCTGTTTGGCTGTTTCTATATCTTTATTATAATAGACAGGTACCATTCCGGTGCTGATCATCGCATCCAATACCTGCATTTTACTAAATCTAGCCATAACTATGTATTCTTTAATATATTAAATGTCAACTGTCAACTGTCAACTGTCAATTTTCAACTATCTTGAAACTCGTCCTGAACCGTCGCCTTCCATCAGTTTCTCCACTTCGTCGACAGTTACCTGGTTGAAGTCACCATAGATCGTATGTTTCAGGCAGGAAGCGGCAACAGCGAAGTCGAGTGCTTTCTGATCGTCGGTCGTATAAGTAAGCAGGCCATAGATCAAACCACCCATAAATGAGTCGCCACCGCCTACACGGTCTACGATATGTGTGATATCGTAACGGCGTGATTGATATAGTTTACCGTCTGCATAGAGAACACCACCCCATGTATTGTGGTTCGCATTGATCGAACCACGCAGTGTAATGATCACTTTCTTTGCACGTGGGAATTTTGTCATCAACTGTGTACAAACCGATTCAAATTCGGCAGCGTTCACTTCACCGGCTGTTTGTGCTACGTCAAATCCTTCTGGTTTGATACCGAATACCTTTTCTGCATCCTCTTCATTTCCCAGGATAACGTCGCATCCGGCAACCAGTGCCGGCATTATTTCGGAAGCTGTCTTTCCATACTTCCACAGGTTCTTGCGGTAGTTAATATCACAGGATACGGGAATACCCAGTTTGTTAGCTGTCTGGATCGCTTCCAGGCAAGCATCGGCAGCACCTTGAGAGATCGCCGGCGTGATACCTGTCCAGTGGAACCAGGAAGCATCTTTCAATACCTCTTCCCAATTGATCATTCCCGGAGTGATACCAGACCAATGGAACCAGTCAGCACCTTCCATAATAGCGTCAAAATCAAAATCAGCGGCATCAGCTTCAGCGATAGAAGAATGAGCACGGTCGTAAACAACCTTACTGGCGCGGGCTACGGCTCCTGTTTCCAGGAAATAGATACCCAAGCGGTCGCCCCCATAAACAATATGTGAAGTTCCTACACCATATTTACGTAAATCCATTACACAGGCCCGTGCAATGTCGTTTTTCGGTAAACGGGTAACAAACTCTGCTGCAATCCCGTAATTTGCCAACGATACGGCAACATTGGCTTCACCACCGCCAAAGGTGGCATTCAATTGATTACTCTGACTAAAACGGAGATAATCTGGTGTGGCCAGTCTGAGCATTATCTCTCCAAAGGTTATTACTTTTTTATCCATGGCATAAACATTTATATTCCAGTGCAAAAGTAGTAGATTATATTTAATATCCTATAATGTGTGTGCGAAAACATTTGCACAAAATGGAATTAAATAGTACATATCTTGATTATATTGTCAATTGGTTCTATTCTAAATTGATCTAAGGTTATTATTTGTAGATATATCTTTTAACAGAATAATGTTATAACGTGATGCTCTTATTACTGTCTTTGTGTAAAGGTAATGTTATAACATATTGGATGTATGGAAAGAAATATTGTACAAATAGGAAATAGTATGGGGTTATACTGCCTTCACACATACTAAAACGGCTGAACCTGGCGGTTAAAGATCAGGTATTTGTCACTTTGGAGGATAATAGTATTATTATTAAACCTGTTCCCCGACGGAATTGGGAAGCGGCTGCAAAGGAAATGCATGCAGCGGGAGATGATGAATTACTTATTCCTGATGTTTTTGAAGATGAAGATATGGAGGAGATAGAATGGAACAAATAGAGCGATATTCAATCTACTGGGTCGATTTTAATCCAACGAAAGGAAGTGAGATAAATAAGATCAGACCTGCTGCGGTTGTTTCACCGAATGAGTTGAATCGACATTTGAATACGGTAATTATTATTCCTTTGACGTCAACAGTAAAATCTTATCCCTGGCGGGTTAAGTGCTCTTTAGATGGTAAAGAAGGAATGTTAGCTATAGAGCAGATACGTACAATAGATAAACAACGTATAGGAAAGTTGATCGGAATCCTGAGTGAGGACGAGATAGATACTTTAGCGGAAGTGTTGGAAGAATTACTTATTTTATAAGAATAGATCTTTTGGGTGTTTGATAAATCATTATTTTATTTCCGAGGCCCTGCTTTGGGAATATGATCTTTCTTGTTTCGACTGTCCTGTCCTGACATAAGTTTACCCTAGTGTTTTGTCAACTTATTTCAGGACAGGACATCCTTTAGATGTTTGTTGTTGATAATTGTCGACAGGCTTGTTGACAATTGTGGGAAAGCTTGTCGACAATTATGAACAGGCTTGTCGACAATTATCGACAAGCAAATGCTTAGTGTGATTTTTCTCATTCCTTCAGTACGAAATTCCTTCTTCCTCTGATCCTTTTCTTAATACAAAAATCTCCTTATAGGAATAAGTGCTTGTTTTGCAGCAATCGATACTATCGGATATATTTCGTTTTAAACCAGATTTACCCTGTTATTTTGAATTGATCCAGGTCAGCTTGTGCCAGATGCTCTCCAGAGGCCCTTGTTTATGGCCTTTCAGCCACCATTTACAGAAACTTACCTGCAACAGGAACAGTACGAAGCCGATCAACAGGCTGACTGTGTATCCGCAATAAGGTGCCAGGTATAATCCAAAGGGGAAATAGATAATAGCCCCCATAATGGATTGAGAGATATAGTTTGTCAAACTCATCTTACCGTAAAAGCGTAATCCAGCTGTGAGTTTCTTGAATGATTCTTTCTGATAGAGCAGTACAAAAGAGGCAACCAATACGGCTGTGAAAGCAAATTTCTGCCACATATCCAGAATGACACCTACTGTTTGCTTAATCATTGGAACGTCGATGTTATCATACAGCATTACTTTTAGCTGGTAAAGCGGGCAGAACAGGATGGAAGAAATGATGAGTGCCTTTACCCAGAAGCGAGTGTTGCTGTCGGAAGTAACGAACAGTTGTTTTCTACCTATCAATAATCCCAGCATAAATAGTCCGGCTGTTTGCAAGAAGCGTCCTGCACCGATTGCCCAGAACAAGCTTGCCTTCTGTCCAAGCGTTACATTGCCCCAGATGAATTTCCAGAAATTACCTTCTTTGGTGTATTCGGCTACTTCGCCATACATATCACCAACACCCAGATTAGGTAAAGTATATTCAGGATTGAATAGGCTGGCGATGTAATGGAGCCATTCTACAGGTTGCAGCAAAAGGATGATTGCAGCGATCAGTACAGCCTTGTCGTTCCATTTGCGGACGAGGAATAGGAACAATCCGACAAAGCAGAAAAGCAGTAATACGTCACCTGCCGGGAAAAAGGCGGCGTTCAATGTGGCAAAACCTGCCAGTAGAAGCAGACGCCAGAGGAAACGGTATCCGAAGTCTTTTCCTTTTCTTAGTTGATTGGTATATTGAATATAAAATGTGAAACCGAATAAGAGCGAAAAGATAGCATAGGCTTTCCCTGCAAAGAGAGAGAAAATAACACTGAATACACCTTCGTCGAGGATATTAAGCCATTCCGGTTGACTGGCTGGATCGGGATATACCGGAAAGATGAAGTGTTCCAGGTTATGAACAAGAATAATTGCCAGTACGGCAAAGCCACGCAGGGCGTCTACCACTTCGATGCGTGGAATTTTTGTAAGGGTTGTTTGTTGCATAGTATCTATACTTTATAAATTATGGTATTAGAATTGAATTACAAAAGTATTGAATTTTTGGAGATAAATTGTTAAGCGCGTGATCGTTTTGGAAAATTTTCTTTAATACTTATTAACTTCTTATTTATTGTGCGTGTACGATATTTTCGTAGATTTGCGATATAATCGTAAATAAATAGGAATCATGGAAAAATTGACAATGCAGGAAGAAGAGGTAATGCGCTGGATATGGCAGATTGGTCCTTGTTTCGTTAAAGATATACTGGCGAAGTATCCGGATCCGAAGCCCCCTTATACCACGCTTGCTTCTATCGTGAAAAATCTGGAACGTAAAAAGTATGTGAAGAACAAACGCTATGGTAATACGTACGAATATACTCCGTTGATACCGGAGAGCGAATATAAACGTACCTTTATGAGCGGTGTTGTTCGTAACTACTTTGAAGACTCGTACAAAGAGATGGTTTCCTTCTTCGCCAAAGAGCAGAAGATCTCTACGGATGATCTGAAAGACATCATCGATCTGATAGAAAAAGGAAAAGAATAAACCTTTTAACACCTTATTACCATGACACCGGAATTTGCCTACTTTCTGAAGGTGAATGTAGCCTTTGTACTCTTTTATGCCTTCTACCGTTTGCTTTTTTATAAGGACACGTTCTTTAAGTTGCGCCGTATCTCTCTCCTTGCTTTCTTTGGCTTGGCGCTACTTTACCCCTTGCTTAATATACAGGAATGGGTAAAAGAACAGGAGCCGATGACGGAAGTGATACAGATGTATTCGGCCATCTTGCCGGAAATCACCGTAACACCCGATGTGGTGGTGAAGACCGACTGGAAGAATATCCTGCTTTCGGCAAGTTCCTATTTTTACTGGGGTGTCGTGGCCCTTCTTTTAGTCCGTTTCCTGGTTCAGTTCGGCAGTATCCTGCTACTGGCCTATAACAGCCAGCGGACAGTTATACATGGCGTGCCGGTCTACCGGCTCAGTAAACCCGCCGGACCCTTTTCGTTCTTTCAAATGATATTCATATATCCGGAAAGCCATTCGGATAAAGAGATAGATGAGATACTTACACACGAATGTACACACGTATTCCAATGGCATTCGGTAGATGTGATGATTTGCGAGCTGATTACCGTTATATGCTGGGTGAACCCCTTTGCGTGGCTTCTGAAACGTGAAGTACGCCATAATCTGGAATACCTGGCGGACAATACCGTTATCCAATCCGGATACGACAGCAAGAGCTATCAGTATCACCTGTTAGGCCTTGCCCATCATTATCAGGCTGCAGCAACATTATATAATAGTTTTAACGTATTACATCTAAAAAACAGAATCAGTATGATGAATAAAAAGAGATCCCACGGGATCGGAAGAACAAAATACCTGATATTCATTCCTCTGGCGGCATTCCTGATGCTGCTTAGCAACATCGAGGCGGTTGCCCGTATCACGGGGAAAATTGCATCCGATGCCGTTGCCGAAGTAAAAGAAGCTACCGAGTTCAATATCGCTTCGGGAGACGTCGTAAAAATGAAAGGTCAGGTGATAGACGATTTTAACGGGCCGATAATCGGTGCGAACGTGATTGTAAAAGGAACTAACATCGGGACAATAACGGATCTGGATGGAAAATTCGCTCTGGAGACGACGAAGAACGCAGTTCTTGTATTCTCATTCCCGGGGACTAAGTCAAAAGAAGTGGCAGTGAAAGATGTATTGGGAGATTTGAAGGTACAGTTGTATTCGGATGGAACGGTTTCCAGAACGCAGTCGCAACCTCAGTCAACTACTCCGCAGAGATCATCGAATACACCGCAAATAGTGTCGGATCAGGTGTTTACCGTAGTGGAAGTAATGCCTGAATATCCGGGTGGACAAGGGGAGTTGTTAAAATATCTGGCAAAGAGTGTTAAATATCCGGTGATAGCCCAGGAAAATGGTATCCAGGGACGTGTGACGGCTTCATTCATTGTGGAAAAGGATGGCTCCATCCGTGATATCGAGGTGATCCGGGGTGTCGACCCATCGCTCGATAAAGAAGCAGTCAGGGTACTTTCGGGAATGCCGAACTGGATTCCCGGAAAACAAAGAGGACAAGACGTGGCTGTAAAATATACAGTACCCGTTACCTTCCGCCTGCAAAGAGCGGATGGTACTAGTTCTGTTCCGAATGATGATAATGATAACGAAGGTATCATGGTAGTGGGATATGGTAGCAGTAATTCTGACAATCAGTCAAGCTCCTCCAATCAAGTCTTTACAATGGTAGAAAAGATGCCGAACTTCCCTGGCGGCCAGAGTGCTCTTATCAGTTTCCTGGCAAAAACGATACAATATCCGAAAGAAGCTCAGGAAAAAGGAATTCAGGGAGTGGTGGTCTGTTCGTTTATAGTAGAAAAGGATGGTTCGCTTAGTGATGTTACGGTTATTCGGGGACTTGATCCTGTATTAGATAAGGAAGCTTTACGTGTCATCGGTGAAATGCCGAAGTGGACACCGGGTACTCAGCGTGGACAAGCAGTGAGAGTAAAATACACTGTTCCTCTTACTTTCAGATTGCAGTAATCACAAAACATAGTAAAGCTGATGATGCATAAATATACTGTTTTGCTTCTTCTCAGTGTCCTGTCCCTTATGGGGCAGGCACAGAGTTCATCGCTTCAGGAACTGGTGAACAAAAAGCAGTTTGCGAAGGTGATAGCCCGGGCCGATAGTCTTACAGCGGCAGATTCGGCCGACTATGTTACTATGTCAGCTATCGGCCAGGCTTATGAAGGCATGCTCCGGTATAAGGAGGCATACCAATGTTTCCGGCATTGTCTGTCGATGGATACAACCAATGTGGATGCATTGAATGCAGTTGCCCGTGCAGCCATTAATTTTGGAAAAATAACAGAGGCGAAGCGTTGTTTCCGGAAAGTACTGGAATCGGATACGCTGAACTTTTATGCCAATAATCAGTTAGCCCGTCTTTATTATCAGTTAGGAGATTACGGGCAGTCGATGGAATATTACCATACCCTTGCTTCCTTTGAAAGTGATAATCCTTCCATTCTTGCCGGCCTTGCCGATTGTCATATAAAAAAAGGAACCGGTCCGAATACTTTGATTGCTCTTTCCTTGTATGGACGTGCTTTGGAAATAAATCCTGAGAATATCCGTGTGGCTTCTTCCCTGATAAATACCTTGCTTCGGATGGGAGATGGAAAGGGGGCTTTACAGATATGCGATACGGCTCTGTTTTATAACCCGGATAATCGTCAGATACGACAGAGCCAGGGGATGGCTTTGTATATGACGAAGAATTATCTGAAAGCGGATACGGTCTATACCGGTTTACTGGCCGAAGGCGATTCTTCTTTTCTTAACCTCAAATATGCAGGAGCCGCCCGCTATATGTCGGGCCATGCACTGGATGCTGTCGAGCCCTTGGGGTTTGCTTATGAGATTGATTCTACTGATGTGGAAACTGTCCTTCTTTACGGTGCTTCATTAGGTAAGACATACGATCGGCAACGGGCTTATCAGCTATTCGATCAAGCGGAAGAATGTATGAAACCGAAGTCCTTCTTTGTCAATTTATTGACAACTTTCAGGGGGAGTACGTTAGAACGCGACGGTCGTTTCAAAGAAGCGGAAAAATTGTATTATGAGGCCTGGAAGAAAGATCCGACGCAACTGAATTTCCTGTATGAGATCAGTAAGAATTATTGGGGAATAGAAGCTGGCCTGTTTGAGGATGAGGTGAAATTGCAGAAGACACTTTTCAGTAAGTATATCTACCTGACCGAATATATGAATCGGAATGAATCGGCCAAAGGACTTCATAGTTATCGTTTTTTCCTGGAAGACTTGTATCAGGAAGCTTTTTTCCGTAGTGTCAGCGAGTTGACGATGTTGGCTCCCGACGGGAAAAAGAGCAAACTCTCATTGATCGACTTACGTTCTCTGATTAACAGTTTACCCGAACCTCCTGAAATAGAAAAGCAACATCATGAACAGATGCGTGCAGCTATGAAGAGACAGGGACAGAAAGAGATGGCTTCGAAGGATTCTGCCAGCAATGTTAATGCAGAGAGGAAAGTTGACCGATAAATTCTCGAACAAGGGAAAAAGTCTGAATAACCTAAATAAGAATAAATATGGGAAAACGGATTGGAATGGCGGGTATATGGCTACTCACCCTTATTCTTTGCATACCTTGCGAAGGGCAGAAGAAAAAGATGGATGCCGGTACGACAGAGTACCTGAAAAAGGTGTGGGAGAAGTTGGATAAAATTAATTCGGCTACCTATTATGAAGATGTTAAAGCATGGGAACCGGGTGATACCATTCCGATAGTGGCAGAGCGTCTATTCTGTAAAGAATATACTAATCCGAAAGATACTACTATCGGAAGTAGTTTCGTGATACTGAAAGGAACGGACACTACCTGTTTCGAATTTGGCTATAATGGTGAAGTGAATGTAACCACCTATCATGATAAGAAAGGGATCATGATTGATGATTTTACGCATAGGGATTTGCCATTTAGACTCGTATCACCCCCATTTTTTAATTATACCAAAAGTATTGTCAACTATATCCTGGAGACGACCGATAGTATCTCGACCGATTTGAAAGAGTTCGACGATTACCGTTATTTGAAACTGGTTATCCATGAGGACAGGCAGGTTGAGTTTTTCGGAAAGGCTTATTATATTCCCAAGCCTCCATTCGATTTTGGAGATCCTACTTCTGGCTATGAACTATGGATCGGTAAATCAAATGACTTACCTTATAAATATCGGCGGGAAATGTCGCATAGCATTTCTTCTTCAGACTGTGTGGATGCGGAACTAAACAAGATCTCAATTTCTGATTTCGACCTGTTCGGCTATTTCCCGAAAGGCTATGAGATCAGGCGATATGGGGAAGTGAGGGATACGACGCGAAAGTCGGATCTCGTTGGTAAGAAAGCGCCGGATTGGGTATTGAAAGATGCTGATGAGAAGACTGTTTCGTTGTCTGATTTTGATAAGAGCAAAGTACTGGTTGTTCAGTTGACGGGAATCGGTTGTGGTCCGTGTATGGCATCCATTCCTTTTCTGAATAAGTTGAAAAAAGATTATAATACGGAAGATGTCGAAGTGGTTGCTATAGAAACATGGGTGCGGAAAGGACATGCACTTCAGAATTATGTCGGCAAGCATAAAATAGGGTATACTTTTTTAGCTGCCGACGATGATGTTGTCGCGGCTTTTCAAACCGGAGGGGCAGTCCCTTTCTTTTTCATCCTCGATGGTCAGCGGATAATCAGAAAAGTCATACAGGGGTATAGTGCGGATACAACGGATGAGGAGATTATTGGCATTATCAATGAATTAGTATCGAAATAAACAGGATAATTAATCAGATACGGTTATGAATAAGATCTATATATCTTTTATATTTTCTGCTAGTTTGCTCCTGACAGCTTGTGGAGGAAAGAAATCTGGTGAACAAGCTCTTTCGGGAACAGTATTTGATCTGGAATATCCGGTAACGATTTCTTTTGTGAAAGGTATTGAGACGGAGCAGGAAGTCCTGTTGAGTGAAATTGCCAAAGAGGTAAAGATTGTTCCGTTGGAAACAAAACCCGAGTGTTTGGTGGCAAAAGTATCTCAAGGAATGATACAGATGGTGGATCATAATTTGTTTATTCCATGCAGCGAAGGACTATTGCAATTTACAGATGACGGTAAGTTTGTCCGCTCAGTAGTTAAACGGGGACAAGGGCCAGGAGAATATAGCATAATTCGGTTTATTGCTACTAACGACAGGCTGAAACAGATTTATATAATGGATAATGGAAGGATTCTTACCTATACAGTAGACGGAGACTATGCAGGGGAGTCTAAAATACCTTTCTGCTGGCAGTTCACTTTGTTAGGAGATAGTACGTATGTCGGCTATTTCTATAATAATACGGGACAGAAGAAAGACCGGCTTGTCCTGGTTAACCAGCAGGGAGATACATTGAAAGCTTTCCCTCAATATGATCAGTTTACGATTGCTAATGGATTGAATTATTATTTGTGGGGACGCTACGCCCGCTATGTATACTCTTTTAAAGAAGAAGCCTGTTGTAAAGAATACTATAATGATACGGTCTTTACGGTTACTTCAGAGCAACTTCTGCCTCGTTACATTCTCGATTTAGGAAAGTATAAGATACCGAAAGAAAGACGTTTTGAGCTTTTGGAGGGAAACTGGCAAGCCTATTCTGAACCCGCACAAGCCTATCTGCGACCGGATTTCCACGAAACTTCCAAATGGGTGTTTCTTCCCTATACCTCCTGGGACGTTACTAACAAAGATGAGTTGCCTCGTTTGGCTCTGTATGATAAGAAGAAAAGAACTTGCTATAAGGTGAAAAACAATCGTATCAAGAATGATATGCAAGGTAGTTTGCCTTTTTATCCGGAAACGCGTATTGCAGATGATATATTACTTTATTATCTGGAAGCATCCGAAGTGCTGGAACTGGCAGAAGAAGATCCTTCTGTTATGGAATATGAGCAATTAAAGAATTTGAAAGAGGATGATAACCCGGTCTTGATGATTGTTTATTTAAAATGAATAGGAATCGTTTAGTAATCATTTAAATATATACGGGATGGATCGATTTAAAATTTTATCAATAGTAATCATTATCTCTTTCCTGTTTTCCTGCGGAGGAAAGAAGACGGAGAAATCGGCAGAAGAAATAGAGGTCGTGCCGGCAGCTCCAGTATACCCGATGACTGTTCCGTTTGAAACCGGTATAGAGACAGAGCGCGAAGTGTTACTGAGTGAAATTGCTGATTCTGTAAAATATATACCGCTAGAGACGAATGATAAATGCTTGATCAGGGCTTTAAAAGACGCGAACATATTGAAGACTGATAAGTATTTCTTTCTGCCGTGGATCGAAACT
>ERZ812616.3476-NODE-3476-length-10899-cov-2.908982_pt1 | contig 10899 bp, 10 predicted proteins | sample MGYA00376249_ERZ812616 | MGnify/ENA primary metagenome ERZ812616 (study PRJEB26924, sample SAMEA4378265) | human gut metagenome | biome: human gut; feature: human-associated habitat; material: faeces | place: China | collected 2013 ... | reverse complement strand
TCAGCTAAAAGCATTAATTCGTTCATTCCGTCACCTCGTTTCTTTCAGAGGAATCGGGCGAGATAATGACAATATGTCCGCTTTCCGACCCGCTGTCCTCGAAGGTTTTCATATTAAAAGTATGTATGAAAGTCATTATAGAGATTACAGCAAACACCGCTGCAAAAGCTCCGAAAAAAATTCTCATGCTTATCCCGTAAACAAATTCGCCGCGGCATTCATTTTCAATTTCGGCGATACCGTCTGCATAATCCGAAAGGTAAAAATCGTCGGGATCATTCTCACCATAACATATATTTACATAGCCGTCGTTAAGAATGTTTTCGATAAATTTGCGGTAAACTATGCCGCTTTGATCTGTATATTCGATTTCAAGCTGGTTTACATAGGAAGTATACGCTCCCCTGCTTTCGGAAAAATCCTCATATTCGGATCTGCTTTCCCCTACTACCTTAGCAAACGTTTTAACATATTTACTGCAATCATCGGAACTTTCTGAATTTCCGTAACGCTTACAGCCGATCTTTACAAATCCAACTGCCGCCAGTGCCGACGCAACAGCCAATATACAGGCAAAAACAAATGCCGCAGTAATACTGCTTTGTGAATAGTATACTGTCAAAACCAAAGGTTCACGGTAAATCATTGATACCCCCATAATTAAAAAGGGGCAGGCAAATGACTGCCTGCCCCAGCTTTTAAGTCGAGCAAATATATAAATTACTTGTCGGCAATAACGTCGATACCCGGAAGAACCTTGCCCTCGAGGTATTCAAGTGAAGCTCCGCCGCCTGTTGAGATGTGTGACATCTTGTCAGCGAAACCGAGCTGGATAACTGCTGCTGCTGAGTCGCCGCCGCCGATGATAGTTGTAGCGTCTGTTTCAGCAAGTGCCTTTGCAACTGCGATAGTACCTGCTGCAAGTGTTGGGTTCTCGAATACGCCCATAGGACCGTTCCAAACAACTGTCTTTGCGGACTTAACAGCCTCGCCGAAGAGTTCCTGTGTCTTTGTGCCGATATCAAGGCCTTCCTTGTCAGCTGGGATCTTATCAGAATCAACAACTTCTACATCGATAGGAGCGTCGATAGGATCAGGGAAACCTGCTGCAACTGTTGTGTCGATAGGGAGAAGAAGCTTCTTGCCGAGCTTTTCAGCCTTAGCCATCATTTCCTTGCAGTAGTCGATCTTTGTATCGTCAACGAGGGAAAGACCAACTTCCTTGCCCTGTGCCTTAAGGAATGTATATGCCATACCGCCGCCGATGATAAGTGTATCGCACTTCTCAAGGAGGTTTGAGATAACGTTGAGCTTATCTGCTACCTTTGCGCCGCCGAGGATAGCAACGAATGGTCTAACAGGTGTTTCAACTGCATTTCCGAGATAGTTGATCTCTTTCTGCATGAGGTAACCAACTGCTGTTTCCTTAACGAACTTTGTAACGCCTGCTGTAGAAGCATGAGCTCTGTGAGCTGAACCGAAAGCGTCCATTACGAATACTTCGTCGTCAACGAGGTCAGCAAGTTCCTTAGCGAAAGCTTCGCCGTTCTTTGTTTCCTCTGCGCCTCTGAATCTTGTGTTCTCAAGAACAACGATATCACCGTCAGCCATTTCAGCAACTGCCTTCTTAGCGTTGTCGCCAACAACTGTATCGTCAGCAGCGAATGTTACCTTTGTTTCAGGAAGAAGCTCTGCAAGTCTTGCAGCAGCAGGAGCAAGTGAGAACTTAGCCTCTGGACCGTTCTTTGGCTTGCCGAGATGTGAACACAGAACTACCTTGCCGCCGTCAGCTACCAGCTTCTTGATAGTTGGGAGAGCAGCTGTTATTCTGTTATCGTTTGTAATAACGCCATCCTTAAGAGGAACGTTAAAGTCAACTCTTACGAGTACCTTTTTGCCCTTTACATTAATGTCATCAACAGTAACTTTGTTTAAACCTGCCATTTTAAAGACACCTCTCAATTTAATTTTTTTAATTCACGTTGTTAAAAAACTAACAACCTTACCTTTATTATATAACATACCGTCATAAAAATCAAGTATTTTTTTATAATTTTTACCCTAATTTTATAACTTCAGGCTCTTAAAGTGCGTCCACCTTTATCTCTCCGTTGTCAGCGGATATTGCCACGGCGGACACCGCTCCCTCGCCCTTGTCTATAAGCAGTTCGGCTATCTTATCCTCAACCTCGTTTCTTATGACGCGGCGGATATCTCTTGCACCAAGCTTCTGACCGTATGCCTTATGTGCAATAGTTTTCAGAGCTTCATCTGTATATCTCAGGCTGATATGTTTCTCCTCCAACGGCGACTTCATCTCATCGAGCATAAGACCTGCTATGCCAGCGAAATTCTCCTCTGTGAGCGGATTGAACACAACTATCTCGTCTATTCTTCCAAGGAACTCAGGTCTCAGGAAATCTCTCAGTGCTTTCATTGCCTTATCCTTGGCGATATCACTGTCGGTCTTATTGAAGCCCACACCTGTATCTCTATCAGTCGAACCTGCATTTGAGGTCATGACGATAACTGTGTTCTCAAATGAAACGCTTCTGCCCTGTGAATCGTTTATACGTCCCTCGTCAAGTATCTGGAGAAGTATGTTCATAACGTCAGGGTGAGCCTTTTCTATCTCATCAAAAAGTACCACTGAATATGGTCTGCGGCGCACCTTTTCGGTAAGCTGACCTGCTTCATCAAAGCCTACATATCCCGGAGGTGAGCCGATAAGCTTTGATACTGAGTGCTTCTCCATATACTCGGTCATGTCAACTCTGATAAGCGGCTCAGTGGCGTCAAAAAGCTCTTCTCCAAGGACTTTCACAAGCTCTGTTTTTCCAACGCCTGTTGGGCCGACGAAAATAAATGAAGCCGGTCTGCGACGTTTTGAAAGCTGAACTCTTGTACGCTTTATTGCCTTTGCGACCTTATCAACCGCTTCGTCCTGACCGATAACACGCTTTGAAAGGGCTTCTTTAAGATGCTTTATCTTATCATACTCGGTCTGAGCTATCTTATTGGCAGGAATACCTGTCCAAAGCTCTATTACCTTTGAGATATCTTCCTCTGTGACCTGAACGTTTTTGAGAGTTTCTTCCACCTCTTTGAGTCTGTTCTGGATCCTGAGTATCTCGCCCTTTTCCTTTGCGATTATCTCATAGTCAGGGTCTGACTTCTGTTCGTAGTCCTCAACGAGCTTTTCATGCTTTTTAAGCTCCTCGTTAAGTGCGTCGAACTCCTCTATTTCAGGTGTTCTGATACTTGTGCAGGCGCAGGCTTCGTCAAGAAGATCTATCGCCTTGTCAGGGAGAAATCTGTCGTTGATATATCTTTCAGAAAGCACTGCACACTCTCTGAGCATATCGTCTGATATCTTTACTCTATGGAAATTCTCGTAATACTGCTTTATGCCTTTGAGTACTGTGATTGTGTCCTCAACTGTCGGCTCGGAAACTGTTACAGGCTGGAAACGTCTTTCAAGTGCAGAGTCCTTTTCGATATACTTTCTGTACTCCTTGAAAGTCGTTGCACCTATTACCTGTATCTCGCCTCTTGAAAGGGACGGTTTCAGGATATTAGCTGCGTTCATCGTACCCTCATTGTCGCCTGTGCCAACGAGGGTATGCACCTCGTCTATAAAGAGGATAACATTGCCCTGCTCTTTGACCTCTTCCACAAGACCTTTGCAACGGCTCTCGAACTGTCCTCTGAACTGAGTGCCTGCAACAAGTGCGGTAAGGTCGAGGAGGTAAAGCTCCTTATCCTTGATATGAAACGGCACATCTCCGCCAACTATCCTCTGTGCGATACCCTCGGCAATGGCTGTTTTACCAACGCCCGGTTCACCTATAAGGCATGGGTTGTTCTTCTGACGTCTTGACAGGATATGGATAACTCTTGATATTTCCTTATCTCTGCCCACAACGTTATCAAGCTTGCCCTCTCTTGCTTTCTGAGTAAGATTTGTGCAATAGTTGTTGAGAAATTTAAGCTTTTTCTTTTTATCCTTTGGCTTGTTCTCTCCGCCCTCATCGGTGGCTTTAGGCATACCTCCTGCGAGGTTGTTGAAAAGATTGGCTGCGTCACCGCCGAAAAGATTGCTCAGGAAGTTCGTTCCGCCCGGCTCAAAATCGTCCCCGTCGGAAGCCTCCATAAGCTGATTTGACATTGCTTCAAGGTCATCGTCTGAGATGCCCATTGCTTTCATATAATCGTCCACCTGTGAAATGCCAAGCTCCTTAGCACAAACAAGGCAAAGTCCCTCGTTCTTCTTGTGCTGAGGGTCCTTGGCGTTCATCTGTGAGATGAACACCACAGCAGGACGCTTTTTACATCTTGAACACATTAACATTTTTATTTGCTCCTTTCCTTACTGATACACCTTACGGTAATCATTTATACAGAATATCAAAGAAGTAACTGAACAGATAGGTATTTTCAAAAACAGTGCTGTTGAACTTGGGAAGCTTGTTCTCGGTGGCATTTATCACAGTGCAGACCATAAAGGCTATCAACACCAGATACAGGCCGCCTTTGCAAAGACCAAGCGCCATGCCTGCGAAACGGTTTGCCGCTGTCAGACCTGCCATTCGGGTAAAAACTCCCGACAGACGCAGGATAAGCCTTATGACTATCTCCATAAGCACATACACCGTCATGAACACGCAAAGCCTTATAAAAGTCAGAGCGATCGGTCGGAAAATGTTCTTTTCCAGATACTCAGCACCCGTTCTGCCGCCCTCAGAGAGAGCCTTTACGGCTTCGTCTATCTGCTCGGCAGTGAATTTCACCGCCTTAGACAGACTTTTTCCAAGCTTATTGCCCTCCAGCTTTTCGCTGAGCTTTTGGGGCATAACGCTGTGGATATACTCTGAAAGCTCCTCGCCCTTTTGCTGAGCGGTATCAAGGTCTGTTCCCTTTGAAACAAGCAGCTTTTCGGTATTCTCCGCAAGAGTGCCTGCCCCTGACAGGACGTTTTTTATCTCCTCATCTGAAAGGTCGATATCAACGCCCTCGTTTTTCAGTTCATTGCTCACAAGCTTTGAAAGATCCGTCTGTTCAGCAGCGTTTTCAAGGCTCGTTATAAGCTGTGTTTTGAAATATTTGTTATATACATTTTCAGCCGACATATTGGCTATAAGAAAAGCCACAAGAACGGCTGCCACTGTTCCGAGCATTGTGATGACATATCTCACAAAGCCCTTACAGTATCCTGTCAGAGCGGTCACGATAAGGATCATTATAACTGCTCCGTCAAAAAAATATGCCATATTTTCCTGCCTTTCGTCAGGTCTCGAAAGCTATTTTGTTTATCTCATGCAGACCTAGGAAATAAACGCTGTCGTTGAGGTAAACAAAGTCAAGATACTCAGAGGACACTGCCGCTGTTGCAAGTAGATTTCCTGCACTGTCATAGGCTTCTATATTATCCTCGCCGAGAAGGATCACCTTCTTGTTCTCTGCGGTCATTTTCTTAGGCTTGCCGCTTTGAGTATAAACAACGCTATCAGGCTTATCTCCGTCAGAGTCCGAACGGAACACTGCAAGAGTTCCTGTTTTACGCTGTATGCCGTCAAATGCTACTGCGGCAGTGGTGTCTGTCAGGGCATAGTCTGAAAGCTCCTCAGGATATTCATACTGCATAAGTATTTTACCATTGCTGTCAAGCTTGTAGAAGCAGGTATCGCCCACTACCCAATAATCGCCGTTATCGTTTCGCTGAACGGCAACTGCGAGAGTTTCAAGCTGTTCGCTCTTCATCTTCTCCTCTGTGCTGTCAAAGGTCACATAATAGATGACCGAGCGTAACGCTCCGCCACTGCTGGAAAATGTTGAGATACAACAGCCGCTTCCGTCCTTATCAAAGCTTATATCAAGTATTCTTCGTGAGCTTGACCACTGATATATCTCTGCTCCCGAGGAGTCATAAACTGTCAGCACTGCGGCATATTTCTCAGTCTGGGTGACCACTGCAACTGTGCTGTCAGGGGCTATCTCCGCCAAAAGTATAGACTGGTCTATATCCTTTGAGAGCAGCTCGCCCTTTTTATTCAGCACTCTGAAAGAATTTCCACCGTTATCGTAAACAAGCACACGCTTTCCAGATGTTCTTACAACAGGGTTTGCAAAGTTGTGAGAATTATCCGATATCTTAATGCCCGACTCGTCATAAAAAGCAATGTTCCTGTCGTCTACTCGAACTATACCGTCGGAAAGCTGTTTTATAACGTTAACGGAGCTTTCATCAAAGGTCAGCGGGAAATTTCCGCTTTGCTTTTTGCCGTCGTTTACTATAGTGGCATGAGGTCTGTCCAAAATGCCCTCAAGCTTCGGCACCCACACTCCTCTTGAAGTGTAAACGCCAACTCCGAAAGCGACCACCACTGCTATGGCGGCTATCTTTTTATAGAGCTTTTTGTTTTTCTCTTTCTTTCTTGCCGCTCTTATATCGGTGACGTTGGATATCTCCTCGTCAGACCTCTCGGCTTTCTCGGCTTTCTCAGCCTTTTTCTCTTTTCTGCTTTTATGCTCGGATTTTTCCTCTTTGCTTTCTGAAGCCTGCTCTTTATTTTCACCGCCTGATACTGTTATCTTGCTTTCATCAGCTTTTTCAGGCTTTTCCTCCTCGGCTTTATCCTCGGTGTTCGTCAGCTCTATTCTGCTTCGTGACTCCTCGGCTTCTTCCGCTTCTTTTCGGAGCTGTTCTTCCTGCTCACGTTCCGCCGCTTTCTGAGCCGCCTTTTTCTGACGCTTTATCTCTCTGAAAGTAACGTTCGGCATAGGCTCTTCTGCACCGTGAAACTCGTCACGCTGAACAAAATCCGTCTGCTTGGTTATTCTTATTGTTTTTTCTTCTTTGGTAGGCGGATTTTTCTTTCTCCGCCTGCTCTTTGATCTTTTATCATTCACCTTGTTCAGATCCTTTATCTTTATCATAATACACTTCGTTAAGATACAATCCCTGCGGCGGAACGGTCTTTCCGCCTCTTGTTCTGTCCTTTGACGCAAGTATATCGGGTATTTGAGTTTCTCCTATCTTGCCCTCATTTATAAAAATAAGCGTGCCTACCATTATCCTTACCATATTGTACAGAAAGCCGTCTCCCGAAACTGTGAATATCACAAGCTCGCCCTCACGTCTTACATGGAAAGAGAATATAGTCCTAACTGTATTCTCCTTTGTGCAATCGGTGGAACACATGGCTTTGAAATCGTGCGTTCCCACAAAATCCTGTGCCGCTTTATCCAGCTTTTTCTCGTCTATTGGAAACCAACTGCGGTAGGCTGTATCTTTATAAAAAGGATTTTTTATCTCGCTGTTATGTATAATATACTCATACTCCTTGCCGTTGCACATATATCTTGCGTGAAAATCAAGGGGGACTTTTTCGCACTCCAGCACTGAGATATCGTCAGGCAGCTTTGAATTAAGTCCGAAAACTATCCCACGGCAGGTTATTGTGGACTCTATAAGAAAGCTTGCACAAAATCTTCTTGCGTGCACTCCTGCGTCTGTTCGTGAACAGCCGTTCACTGTGACTGTCTGTCCCGTCAGCGAGAGGATAGCTTCTTCAAGCACCTGCTGAACGGCAAGGGCGTTGTTCTGCCTTTGCCACCCATGATATGCGGTGCCGTTATAGGCAAGTATTATCCTAAAATTTGTCATGAGTATATCCCGTTTCTTTAGTCGAGTGTTATGGAATCTATATTGTCAAGTCTTACTATCATGGTGCTGTCGCTTTTCTTTTCGTGAACGATAAGCTTTACCCACTCGTCGTCTGCGTCAAGAATAGTACAGCTATGACCATAAATCCCGTCGCCGTCAATGGTACATTCTCTGCCGATAAGTTCTTTTATAATGCCTGACATTTTACTTTCCCCATTTACATTTCTCTCAAGTTTCTTGACTTTTCTTTCCAAAGTGTTAAGTCTGTCATCTTGGTCCATATCTTTAAAAACACTGCTCATAATACCCCTCCTATATGACTATATTTATGACGATAACGCCTGCAAGGAACAGCACGCAGAATATCGAGCCGTAGAGATCGACTATGCTCATATGGAGCTGTTTCATTCTTGTTCTGCCCTCTCCGCCGTGATAACAGCGGCACTCCATAGCGAGAGCCAACTCCTCGGCGTGTCTGAACGATGCCACAAAAAGCGGTATCAGCACTGGGATAAGGGCTTTTGCTTTCTGTATGAGCGAGCCTGTTTCCATATCCGCTCCTCTTGCTTTCTGTGCTGACATTATCTTGTCTGTTTCCTCGATAAGTGTAGGGATAAATCTCAGGGCAATAGTCATCATCATTGCAAGCTCATGGACAGGCACTTTTATCTTTTTCAGCGGTGAAAGCAATCTTTCGATAGCGTCTGTCAGGTCGATAGGCGAGGTGGTGTAGGTAAGAAGCGAAGTGCCGACAATAAGGCAGATTATCCTTATCATCATGAACACTGCCGTGTCAACGCCTTCATCGGTTATCTTGAGAAATTTCCACTCAAAATAGGCTTTGCCCGTTCTGATAAAAAGCAGATTGAGTATCGCCGTGAATATTATTATCGGTACGATAGGCTTCAAGCTTTTTAGCATGAGTTTACCGGGTATTTTCGATATGATAAAAGTGAGAATAGTAAAAGCTATGCCCACAAGAAGTCCCCACACGCTGTTTGCGGCGAAAAGCATTACTATGAAAACCGCCGTCATTATTATCTTTATTCGTGCGTCCATTCGGTGAATGACAGAATTTCCGGGAAAATACTGTCCTATAGTAATATCCTTTATCAAGGTATATTCCTCCAATTTTCTATCTCAACTTACACAGTCCTGCTCTCTGCTCATATGGGTCAAAGGCAGTCCGCTGCTTACTTATTCTTTTTCTGCTCCAGCATTTCAAGGATGACCTTTTTCGCATAGCCAACTGTATACACATCGTCCTTTATGTCGATGCCCATGGCTTTGAGCCTGTTTATAACTCTTGTTATCTGTGGCACTGCAAGTCCCATCGACACAAGCTCCTCAGAGCGGTGGAACACCTTTACTGTATCATCATAGCAGAAAAGCTTCGATTCGTTCATTACGAGTATCTTTGAAACGTTCTTTGCAATATCTTCCATAGAATGGGATACCAGCAGCACTGTATTTTTCATCTGCTCATGATACTCTCTTATAAGACCAAGTATCTGCTCTCTGCCCTTAGGGTCAAGACCCGAAGCAGGTTCGTCAAGGATAAGCACCTTTGGGTTCATTGCCATAACGCCTGCTATAGCCACACGCCTTTTCTGTCCGCCCGAAAGCTCGAAAGGCGATTTGTCAAGTATTTCAGGGCTTAGCCCCACCATTCTTGCGGCTTCTTTGACATACTTGTCTATCTGATCTTCCTTGATACCCATATTCTTAGGTCCGAATGCGATATCCTTATAACAGGTCTCCTCAAAGAGCTGATACTCAGGATACTGAAACACAAGACCCACCTTAAATCTTATAGGGCGAAGTCTTGATTTATCGTCCCACAGCCTTTCTCCGTCTATATAGACGCTTCCGCTCGTGGGCTTCAAAAGACCGTTGAAATGCTGGATAAGGGTAGATTTGCCTGAGCCTGTATGTCCTATTATACCCACCATTTCGCCGTCATTTATCTCTATATTAACATTGTCTACGGCTGTTTTGCGAAAGGGCGTACCCTCGCCGTAAACATAAGTCAAGTTTTCCGTTTTAATTACTGCCATTGTTACTCCCTATCATTTAAGCATTTCATAAAGCTTCTGAACGCACTCGTCCTCGTGGATTATCTCGGTGGAGATGTCATAGCCTGCCCTTTTAAGCTCCCAGCAAAGCTCTGTCACCTGCGGAACGTCAAGTCCCAGATTTTTCATAGTTTCCACATTTGAGAATATCTTCTTCGGAACGTTATCCATTATGACCTCGCCACCGTCTATTACAACAACACGCTGTGCCTGTGCGGCTTCCTCCATATAGTGGGTGATAAGCACGATAGTAACGCCCTGCTCGTTGAGCATTTTGACAGTTTTCATTACCTCGTCCCTGCCGTGAGGATCGAGCATGGCGGTAGGCTCGTCAAGAAGTATACAATCAGGCTTCATTGCGATTATGCCTGCGATAGCCACACGCTGTTTCTGTCCGCCTGAAAGCTTATGGGGTGCATGAAGTCTGTATTCATACATACCGACGGTTTTAAGAGCCTCGTCAACACGCCTGCGTATCTCATTCGGCTCAACGCCCATATTTTCAAGGGCGAAAGCCACGTCCTCCTCCACGATAGTTGCAACTATCTGGTTATCAGGGTTTTGGAATACCATGCCCACCTTTTCTCTTATAGGCAAGAGGTTATTTTCGTCCAAAGTGTCCATGCCGTTCACATAGACAGCCCCTGACTCAGGGAGATTTATTGCGTTTATGCACTTTGCAAGTGTAGATTTGCCTGAGCCGTTATGACCAAGCACTGCCACAAACTCGCCTTTTTCTATGTTCAAATTTATGCCTTTAAGCACCTCCGTTTTAACAGGTGGCTCTTCAAGGTCGTTCACATAGGAAAAGTGCAGATCCTTTATTTCAATAAAACTGCTCATTTTACTTTCCTTACTAAATTCTGTTTATTCCTTATCTTCAGGCTGTTCTTTCTGTTCAGCCTTTCTTTCCTTATGCTTTTCGTAAACATTTTCGGCTTTGTCTATTCCTTTATCAAGGAGCTTTTCAGCCTTGTTCTTTACCTTTTTGCCCGTTTCGCTCTCTGCGAACTCATGGGCTTTTTCCTTTCCCTTTTCAAACAGCTCTCCTGCTTTGCTCTTTATCTTCTGCCCCTTTTCACTTTCGGCGGCTTCATGGGCTTTTTCCTTACCCTTTTCAAACATATTTCCTGCCTTGTGTTTAAGTTCATCAAAATC
>ERZ812616.3464-NODE-3464-length-10939-cov-4.027104_pt1 | contig 10939 bp, 3 predicted proteins | sample MGYA00376249_ERZ812616 | MGnify/ENA primary metagenome ERZ812616 (study PRJEB26924, sample SAMEA4378265) | human gut metagenome | biome: human gut; feature: human-associated habitat; material: faeces | place: China | collected 2013 ... | reverse complement strand
CCCACCACTTCAAAAAATAACCGCGGTTGTCGCCGCCGATAACCGGAAGTTCCATTCCAGCTGCCTCAAATGCCTGTACGGCTGCGTAAGAATCTCCTCCCTGTGTTACAACTCCGTCAACCTCATCCAGCGTCGGAAGAACAGAAGCTAATTCTGACTGTGCCTTAGAACCTGTCCAGTCTGTATAGACCTCTGCGACAACTTCAATCTCCGGATAATTTTCTAATGTCTTCATCACGCCTTCGTGTGCAATATTGTCAAACTCTGCTCCTGCAGTTCCTCTCAGCTCGATAATCTTGCCTTTTCCGCCGATTGCCTCACATACATATTCTGTCAATGTCCCCATCTGATCCACTGTATCAAAGTTAATCTGATAGCACAGTTCTGCATCCGATTCTACTGGGCCGTCATTGATAATGATACATGGGATTCCGGCATCAGATGCCTCCTGAATCGCCCCTGTCAGTGCAGTAGCGGAAATTGGATCGATAATAATTGCGTCCATTCCCTCCAGAATAAAGTTTTCAATCTGCTGTACCTGTTTGGAAGCATCGTTATTTGCTTCTACAATTGTAAATTCAAAGCACCTAAACCGGGTGATCCGTTGATTGTAGAGGGAGATTTGGAAAAACTTCAATGGTCGGTATCTAAAACGACTAATGAACTGTATGAATTTAACGATGTAGAAACTAACAGTACTACAACAGTAATGGAAGGAACACCTGTCTATGTACAAATCCGTCCGGTAAATCTTAATAGTATCGATTATGATACCTGGGCGATTGAATATATAGCCACTCCGGCAGATTTCCATAATCCTATGAGTGAATCCATATCCAAAACAGTACGTTATGATTTTAATAAGGGAGAAGCTCACACGTTACCTGGAACTTATTATTATAATGTAACAAAGCTAATCCTCTACAAGGATGGAACAGAAGTTGCCAGCTATAATTATCGCAATGCATCTTGCACACACACAGTTGTTATCCAAGCGAAGCCGGAAATAAAAACCCCTGCATTGCAATGGTCTGTTTCCACCGTTACCCACGAGGCTCCTTATTTTAAAGACGTGAACGACCAGACTACAACATCCGTGAATTACGGTACGCCTGTCTTTGTACAGATTCGTCCGGTTGGATATGACGGTGTCACTTTCGAACGTTGGGATATCGAATACTCGGTAACTCCGGTAGAGCATTATTACGGAATGAATCCGATTATCAAGACAGAACGTCATAGCTTCAACAACAAAGAAGCTCATACTGAAAAGGGAACTTATATTTATACAGTAACCAAACTGACATTATATGACCTATATGGCAACCAAATAATCGAAACATACGATTATAATGATTCTCCGTACAAACATACAATCGTGATCGGTGACGGTGAAGGCCCAGGTCCGGGACCAGGCGGATCGTTACAATGGTCAGTATCTACCGCTTCCAACAAGCTTGAAGACTTCCGGGATGTGGACAATCTGACTACAACCGCTGTTATTAAAGGCACACCGGTATATGTACAGATCCGTCCGGTCGGTTTCAACAATGTGACCTACGATAGTTGGGAAATTGAATACACTGCTACTCCTGTCGGTTATCACTATCCGCTGGAAGAAGCGGTTCCAAAAACAGTTCGTTATACCTTCAACAAGGGTGAAGCGCATACGTTAGTCGGAACCTATGTTTATACGGTAAACAAACTGACACTCTACAACGGTGAAAGTATCGCAACAGAACAATATTATACCGAACCGGCATACATCCACACGATCATCATCCGCGACGGAGGATTGATCGGCCTGGGTAAAATCGCTCCTTATTGTAGTGTAGAAGGTGAATTCAGAATACCTGTTCAATTGCTCGACCCGGACAATATCCTCGAATACTCTGTCCGTTTCTCCGATGAAGCCCTCAATGCCGGCTTCAAAGATACGGAATACAGAGACGTAACTCCAAATTACCTTACAGTTCCTGTTAGTAGTATCATTGCAAAAGGGATCTATACAGGAAATGTGTATGTACGTAAGAAGAGCGATCCGGGGCTGGTAGAACTTCATCCGTTTGAGATCGAAGTATTGCAAACGACTATGATTACCCGCCAGCCTCAATCGATAAATGTCTGTGATGGCGACGCCTTCACATTGTCGGTCGAAGCTATCGGCATTAACCTAAGCTACCAGTGGTTCTTCAACGAGGAGGCTATACCGGGCGCGACTTCTGACAGCTACACGGCAGCATTGACTCCGGATAAGGAAGGGATCTACTATGTAGACGTATACGGTGACTGCGGAATGGAGAGCAGCCGCACGGTAACGGTTAGCAAGAATGGTTTGCGTATCCTGGTGAAATGGAACGAATTCCTCTACATCACCAATCAGGATAACGAGTTTGTACGCTTCCAGTGGTATAAGGATGGACAGAAGATCGACAAAAACGGTACTTCTATCTATTATTCCGTACCGGAAGGATTGCTGGGTACCTACTTCATACAGGCATATCGTGCCGATGATACATACGTGGTAAGCTGTCCGATCACATTCGAGACACTGACACAGTTCCAGAGTACCCGTGTTTATCCGACGATGGTCAACAAGAACACACCGATCACAATCCAGACAGGAACACCGGATGAAACTCCTGAATCGGCTGTTGTAGAGGTATACAACCTGAACGGACAGATCATGAACAGACTGGAGATGAAGACATGGGAAACTACCCTGTCTACTGATATGGCTTCAGGAAGCTATATCGTCAAGGTTACGACAGAATCCGGAAGAACAACAACTCACAAAATTATTATCAAATAAAAGAACCTGAATATGATCAAGATGATTTCCAATATAAGAAAAACAGTTTTATTACTTGCCACCGGCTGCCTGCTCAGCACCGTTTCCGCTCAGCAGGGAACGGGGGGCAGAGAACGTAGCCAGTATAACAACAACCAGCAGCAACAGCGTCAGCAGCAGCGTGAATATCGTGAAGAACAACGCGATACAACAAAGACTAAAACGTCTTACCTCACCGTCTCCGGCGGTGTGGGTTCCTCTTCCTTACGCTATGATCTGAATTATCAAATCGAGGGCTTTCAGGAAAAAGGCAACCGCGACAATAAACTCGGTTATGAAGTCGATATCCGTTACAGTTACTTTTTCAATCCCCACTGGGGCGTTGCTACCGGTGTAGGTATCTCACGTTATGCAACCGTAGGCAGGCTAAGAGGCGATATGTCGGACGACAAATATATGAAGCTGGGCAACATGATAGATGACGACGACTTTTCCGGTCACCCGCGTGAGTTCGAACTGCGTGCCCGACTGAAAGGCCTGGAAGAAAAGCAAACAGCTTTTCTTCTGGATATACCTTTGATGGCAATGTATCAAACGCGTTTCGGCGAAGAAGAAAACTGGGGAATGTATGCCGGGCTGGGTGTTAAACTTCAACTCCCTGTCCAGACAAAATACAAAGTACAGGATAACACGGCCAGTGAACTGAATGTGTCGGGATATTACCCGCATATCCCGTCTGATGTAGGTTCACCTTCCGAATCGCCCGTACCTCATCATGGATTCGGCACGATCAATGATCCGGGCAGTCAACTCGACTGGAGCGGCAAGAACAAACTGAAGTTAGGTGTAGCAGGAACGGCTGAATTAGGTTTCCTGATATCATTGAACGAAGACAAAGATATCGACTTGCTATTGGGTGGCTATATCGACTATGGTTTTACCAACATGAAGAAGAAAAAAGACCAGGGTTTACTCTCCTCTCCTGCATCTTATCATCCCGAAGGAAATAAGATCGTCGGACAAGGTATTCCTTACAACGGCATGCTGAATTCGAATGTAACCGATAAGGTGAAAGTGATGTCGTTCGGTGTGAAATTAGGGTTACGGTTCAAATTGAATTGATAATTCCGGTTTGCACGCAATAAGCGTGTTATACCTATCCCCGTAAAGGAAAAGGTAGTTATATAAAACTTTATTTTATTAGAATTAACTAAGTGAAGGGGTACCCCTTCACTTATAAGCAGATTTGAACAAAAGAGAGGAACATGAAAAAAATTTTATTCATACTATTTCAGATAGTATTATGGACTGCAGTGCCCGCCATAGCACAAACAAACACAAATGTAAATTCAGTTACAGAATTACAGACTATGGTCAGTGCAGCATCCACAGATAGTAAGTTTACGCTGACAGACGCTTTCGTCACTGATTTTAACAGCCAGGCTTCTGCCATAAGTTTAATAATAAATTCATCGGCAAAGATAACGGTAGACGGAGCAAATTTAACACTGAAAGCAGCAGTCGGTAAAGATCATTTCAGTATCGGCGGATCAGGGGAAGGCACACTGACCATTCAAAATATAATCCTCACCGGATTAGTGGAAGATACGGACCTGATCAATGGGGAGTTTCCAAAAGACTGGAGTCCGAATGCTTCTAAAATCGGCGGGGGAATAACAGGAGGTTTCTCCGGATATTTGAAAGTCGAAAACTGTCTCCTATCCAAAATGAGACCCGTATCGTGTGGTTTAAGTGTTACTGCTAAAAAAGTGATGGTCAAAGAGTCGTCATTCATCTCACTGGGAGTAACAGATGTATATGGCGGGGCATCTGTTATTTATACCAGAGGATCTACATCTTATGAGATAGAGGATTGTACATTTGCTTACAATTTCGCCAGAGGCTCCTGGGCAAATCCGTCCGGTGTCATTTACATTACAGTCAACGTTGCAGAGATCATTTCATTTAAAAACAGCCGGTTCTACAAGAATACGAACTGTACAGCTGTTAAAGATGGTGCAGCAGGAGGTGGTGCTATCGCGGTGAAGGATGCTTATCCTGAAAAATTCATTGTCGAAAATTGTGAATTTGTTGAGAATGAAATTGATTCGTTTGGTGAACTTGGAAATACTGCAGACGGAGGTGCAATCTATTTTTACCATCATAACGCCGGTGGCAGTTATCCGAACAGACCTAAGATCAATATATCAAACAGTACATTTACAGGAAACAGTGCTTTTGATGAAGGAGGAGCAATCGCATTTGTCGGACAATATCTGGTCAATGCTGAGGTCATAAATAATACATTTTATGATAATGTAGCAAGAGGAGCACAAAAAAGTGATGGTGGAGATGGCGGAGGAGCCATGGAGGTAGATACAAAAGCTACAGTTATTTTCGAAAATAATACAATTATTAAAAATACTGCATTAAGAGGAAATGGTATAATTGGTAATGCCGGTGGAGGAATAGCCATGACTGGTGCAGGAAAAGCATCTTTAAAGAATAACATTATAAGTGGAAACAAAGATGATTATTATAATACAAATACCACAGATATATACCCAGTTATTACATCCACTTCATGGACATCCAAAACAGGTACCAACATCATCGGAAAACCTTTGGAAAATATTTTCGGATTAGCCGATCCGAAGCCAATCGCCTATGGTAACAAAAAGGCAGGAGACCCACGATGGGACGGAACAAATGAGAATCTTTACAGTGTTATTAGAACAATCCCGATCTTACCGAATGATAAGAGTCTGGTAGATATACTACCTAGTGGCCTCGCAGACGATACTGTCGATAACTCAACTTTAAGTGACCTGTTAAATAAAGACCAAAATGACAACACACGTATTACTGCTAATGACGGTTTTTCCGATTCCGGTTCTATCGAAATTCTTTGGGTTCGCTTCAATGCTAACGGTGGAAACTGGAAAGATTTAGGAGAGAACAATTACATTGGTACCGATTACTATAATCTGGAGGACGGAAAAACGACCTATTATTATAAAGTGACCAATCACGGAGGCAAAGTTAGCAGTCCTACCACTGCTGCAGACAAGCTTGTTCATCCCGACGGAAAACAGTTCCACAAGTGGGTAACAGACGATGCAGAAGAGAAGGACTGGGTAAGTTCGGCTGCCATAACAGAAAATAAAAAATATAAAGCGCTATGGAAAGAAGATGCTTTAGAGGTAACCTATCATTCTAATTTCGATCCGGATAAAACGTATAAACAAACTTATGACGAAGGTAAAGTAATAACTGCCACTTATCCGGCTACCGGTCTACCGCAACGTCCGAACCACATCTTTATTAAATGGACAACTAATGCCGATGGAACCGGTACAGCTTATCAGCCCGGAGCATCCTTCACCATTACTGAAAATATCGACCTTTATGCCCAGTGGGAATCTAGCTCCACACTGAAATTACAATGGTCGGTATCTAAGACGACTCCGGAAATCTATGAATTCAACGATGTGGAAAACAACTCCACAACAACTGTTATGGTGGGAACTCCTGTCTATGTACAGATTCGTCCGATTGAACTCGATCATATAGACTTCGATACCTGGTCGATTGAATATGCAGCAACACCTGACAGTTATCACTATCCGATGGACGAAGCCATAGGTAAAACAGTACGCTACGATTTTAACAAAGGAGAAGCCCATACATTGGAAGGTACCTATTATTATAATGTAACCAGGCTGATATTGTATAAAAACGGATTAGAGGTTACCTCTTATATTTATCGTAATGCCTCCTGTACGCATAAAGTGATTATTTTGTCCGAACCGGTTGTAAAAGACCCAGTCCTACAATGGTCGGTATCCACCATTACGCACGAACTACCTTATTTCAAGGATGTGGACGACCAGACGACAACTTCCGTGAATTACGGTACTCCTGTCTTTGTACAGATCCGTCCAGTCGGATATGACGGTATCACCTTCGAACGCTGGGATGTCGAATATGCCGTAACGCCTGTGGAACATTACTATGGCATGAATCCGACACTGAAGACAGAACGTCACAGTTTCAATAATAAAGAAGCACATACTGAAAAAGGTACGTATATCTATACAGTAACCAAGTTAACATTGTACGATTTGTATGGCAACCAGATCGTTGAAACATACGACTATAATAACTCTCCGTATAGACATACCATTGTTATTTGTGACGGAGAAGGTCCAGGTCCGGGACCGGGAGGTGCTCTGCAATGGTCGGTATCTACTGCTTCCAATAAGCTTGAAGACTTCCGGGATGTGGACAATCTGACTACAACAGCCGTGAATAAAGGCACACCGGTATACGTACAGATTCGCCCGGTTGGTTTCAACAACGTTACTTATGACCGTTGGGAGATTGAATATACAGCCACACCTGCAGACTATCATTATCCTCTGGAAGAGACTGTTGCCCGTACCGAACGTTATACCTTCAATAAAGGTGAAGCGCATACGTTAGTCGGAACCTATGTTTATACGGTAAACAAACTGACACTCTACAACGGTGAAAGTATCGCAACAGAACAATATTATACCGAACCGGCATACATCCACACGATCATCATCCGCGACGGAGGATTGATCGGCCTGGGTAAAATCGCTCCTTATTGTAGTGTAGAAGGTGAATTCAGAATACCTGTTCAATTGCTCGACCCGGACAATATCCTCGAATACTCTGTCCGTTTCTCCGATGAAGCCCTCAATGCCGGCTTCAAAGATACGGAATACAGAGACGTAACTCCAAATTACCTTACAGTTCCTGTTAGTAGTATCATTGCAAAAGGGATCTATACAGGAAATGTGTATGTACGTAAGAAGAGCGATCCGGGGCTGGTAGAACTTCATCCGTTTGAGATCGAAGTATTGCAAACGACTATGATTACCCGCCAGCCTCAATCGATAAATGTCTGTGATGGCGACGCCTTCACATTGTCGGTCGAAGCTATCGGCATTAACCTAAGCTACCAGTGGTTCTTCAACGAGGAGGCTATACCGGGCGCGACTTCTGACAGCTACACGGCAGCATTGACTCCGGATAAGGAAGGGATCTACTATGTAGACGTATACGGTGACTGCGGAATGGAGAGCAGCCGCACGGTAACGGTTAGCAAGAATGGTTTGCGTATCCTGGTGAAATGGAACGAATTCCTCTACATCACCAATCAGGATAACGAGTTTGTACGCTTCCAGTGGTATAAGGATGGACAGAAGATCGACAAAAACGGTACTTCTATCTATTATTCCGTACCGGAAGGATTGCTGGGTACCTACTTCATACAGGCATATCGTGCCGATGATACATACGTGGTAAGCTGTCCGATCACATTCGAGACACTGACACAGTTCCAGAGTACCCGTGTTTATCCGACGATGGTCAACAAGAACACACCGATCACAATCCAGACAGGAACACCGGATGAAACTCCTGAATCGGCTGTTGTAGAGGTATACAACCTGAACGGACAGATCATGAACAGACTGGAGATGAAGACATGGGAAACTACCCTGTCTACTGATATGGCTTCAGGAAGCTATATCGTCAAGGTTACGACAGAATCCGGAAGAACAACAACTCACAAAATTATTATCAAATAAAAGAACCTGAATATGATCAAGATGATTTCCAATATAAGAAAAACAGTTTTATTACTTGCCACCGGCTGCCTGCTCAGCACCGTTTCCGCTCAGCAGGGAACGGGGGGCAGAGAACGTAGCCAGTATAACAACAACCAGCAGCAACAGCGTCAGCAGCAGCGTGAATATCGTGAAGAACAACGCGATACAACAAAGACTAAAACGTCTTACCTCACCGTCTCCGGCGGTGTGGGTTCCTCTTCCTTACGCTATGATCTGAATTATCAAATCGAGGGCTTTCAGGAAAAAGGCAACCGCGACAATAAACTCGGTTATGAAGTCGATATCCGTTACAGTTACTTTTTCAATCCCCACTGGGGCGTTGCTACCGGTGTAGGTATCTCACGTTATGCAACCGTAGGCAGGCTAAGAGGCGATATGTCGGACGACAAATATATGAAGCTGGGCAACATGATAGATGACGACGACTTTTCCGGTCACCCGCGTGAGTTCGAACTGCGTGCCCGACTGAAAGGCCTGGAAGAAAAGCAAACAGCTTTTCTTCTGGATATACCTTTGATGGCAATGTATCAAACGCGTTTCGGCGAAGAAGAAAACTGGGGAATGTATGCCGGGCTGGGTGTTAAACTTCAACTCCCTGTCCAGACAAAATACAAAGTACAGGATAACACGGCCAGTGAACTGAATGTGTCGGGATATTACCCGCATATCCCGTCTGATGTAGGTTCACCTTCCGAATCGCCCGTACCTCATCATGGATTCGGCACGATCAATGATCCGGGCAGTCAACTCGACTGGAGCGGCAAGAACAAACTGAAGTTAGGTGTAGCAGGAACGGCTGAATTAGGTTTCCTGATATCATTGAACGAAGACAAAGATATCGACTTGCTATTGGGTGGCTATATCGACTATGGTTTTACCAACATGAAGAAGAAAAAAGACCTGGGTTTACTCTCCTCTCCTGCTTCTTATCATCCCGAAGGGAATAAGATCGTCGGACAAGGTATCCCATACAACGGCATGTTGAATTCGAATGTAACCGATAAGGTGAAAGTGATGTCGTTCGGTGTAAAACTAGGGTTACGGTTCAAGCTGAATTGATAAAGTTCAGAGAATCGATATTTAATATGTTAAGCGATCAAAAAAGGCCGGAAGTTATTTTCCGGCCTTTTTACTTATCAGGCAATTACTTATTTTTCATTCTTTATAGGAGACCAGTTATTCCAGTCGGGAGGAGTTACTCCCAGTAAATGTTTTACAAAGAAATCCAGACGTTTCCGGTCTCCATATTCACCTCCCAGCGTATGGTTGCTTCCCGGTACGACTACCAGTTCAAACTCTTTCTTTGCTTTTATAAGGGCATTGACAACCTGCATGGTTGTAGCCGGATCTACATTATCATCCATCTCACCGACCATCAGCATCAATGGCCGCGTCAATAAATGGGCATTTTCCACATTACTACAAGCCACATAACTGCTATCGACCGGATATCCCATCCACTGCTCGTTCCACCAGATCTTATCCATCCGGTTGTCGTGACAGCCACATCCGGCATAAGCAGCCTTATAGAACTCAGGATGGAAAAGTACAGCAGCCATTGCTTCCTGACCTCCGGCCGAACCACCGAACACACCTACCTTATCGATATCCATATAAGGATATTTTTGTGCTGCCGCTTTCATCCAGGCAATACGATCCGGGAAACCTGCATCTTTCAGATTCTTATAGATAATACTTTCAAAGGCTTTACTACGGAAAGATGTTCCCATCCCGTCGCACTGGACAACGATAAAGCCTAATTCGGCGATTTGCTGATGGAACCAGTAGAATGACCGGAATTCCTTCGGTGTATAGGCACTTCCGGGGCCGGCATAAATATATTCGAGTACCGGATATTTCTTAGACGGATCGAAATTGGTCGGACGGAAAATGACACCCCATATATCCGTTTCGTTATCGCGTCCTTTAGCTACGAAAGGCTCAGGAGCAATCCATCCGCGTTTCTTTAATTCTGTCAGATCGGATTCTTCAAGCGGCATGACCACCTTTCCATCTTTGGCACTGCGTAAAACAGATTTAGGAGCCTTGTCGACCTTCGACCAGGTATCGACCAGGAACTTATTATCAGCCGAAAACCAGGCTGTATGAGTACCTTCTTCCGGAGTCAGACAAGTAAGGCCGGTACCGTCCATATTGATACGGTAGTAGCGTACCAGGTAAGGGTCTTCATCTTTCACCATTCCACTGGCGGCAAAATAGATAACACGGTTTGTTTCATCCACCTCAACCACATTACGCACATACCATTCGCCTTTGGTGATCTGTTGTTTTACCTGTCCTGTTTGGCGGTCTATCAGATAAAGATGGTTCCAGTTATCGCGCTCGCTCATCCAGATCAGTTCATTCCCGTTAGCCAGGTCTTTGCGGAAATAACGGGTGTAATTGACAAAGGTGTTGCTTGTTTCTTCTACGATAGGGCGAACTTTACCTGTTTCGGCAGAAAGTTCCAATACACGGTAAACCT
>ERZ812616.3444-NODE-3444-length-11006-cov-5.162177_pt1 | contig 11006 bp, 10 predicted proteins | sample MGYA00376249_ERZ812616 | MGnify/ENA primary metagenome ERZ812616 (study PRJEB26924, sample SAMEA4378265) | human gut metagenome | biome: human gut; feature: human-associated habitat; material: faeces | place: China | collected 2013 ... | reverse complement strand
TGCGGGCGGCGACTACGTGATGATCGGTTCGATGTTCGCCGGCACGGAGGAGGCTCCGGGCGAGACGATCATCTTCAACGGCCGCAAGTTCAAGAGCTACCGCGGCATGGGCTCGATCGACGCCATGAAGGCCGGGTCGGCCGACCGCTATTTCCAGAAGGGCTGCGAAGGCAACATCAGCAAGCTCGTTCCCGAAGGCATCGCCGCGCGCGTGCCGTTCAAGGGCTCCCTTTCCGAGACGGTTTACCAGCTCATCGGCGGCGTCCGTTCGGGCATGGGCTACTGCGGCGCGAAGGACATCGAGACGCTCAAGCAGGCCCGGTTCATCCGCATCACGGCTTCGGGCATGCAGGAGAGCCATCCGCACGACGTAGCCATCACGAGCGAGGCGCCCAACTATTCGAGCGAACGGTAGATGGGACTCCCGGTTTCGAAATACGACTGGTGGATTCTGGCGGCGGCGTTCGCACTGTTCGCCGCATGGCTGATCACCCGCCTTCCGGTGCTGCGTACGCTGGTCCTTGCGGCGGCGTTGGGTTATCTTCTCCGGCGCGTGTGGGTGGGCTATCGAAATTTTGGAAAGTAATTGAACGACTGATATGGAAAAAATCCTGATTCTCGACTTCGGATCGCAGTACACGCAGCTGATCGCACGCCGTGTCCGCGAACTGAACGTCTATTGCGAAATCCACCCCTTCAACAAAATTCCGGCGATAGACGCGTCGGTGCGGGGCGTGATTCTTTCGGGCAGTCCCTTCTCCGTGCGGGACGCACAGGCCCCGACTCCCGACCTTTCGGCCATCAAGGGCAAACTGCCGCTGCTGGGCGTCTGCTACGGCGCGCAGTTCCTCGCCTCGGCTTTCGGCGGCGAGGTGCAGCCCGCGCCCAGCCGCGAATACGGCCGTGCGATGCTCACCGTGGGCGACGCCTCGGATGCGCTGATGCGCGGCCTTCCGGCCCGCACGCAGGTGTGGATGTCGCACGGCGACACCATTACGCGCGTGCCCGACAACTATGAACTGATCGCCAGCACCGAGGACGTGCGCGTCGCCGCCTTCCACGTCGGGGGCGAGCAGACGTGGGGCATCCAGTTCCACCCCGAAGTGTACCATTCGACCGACGGCAAGCAGCTGCTCAAAAACTTCGTCGTGGACATCTGCGGCTGCGGGCAGTCGTGGACCTCGGAGGGTTTTGTGGAGGCTACCGTGCGCGAACTGCGCGAGAAGCTGGGCGACGACAAGGTCGTGCTGGCGCTTTCGGGCGGCGTGGATTCGTCGGTGGCGGCCGTGCTGCTGCACAAGGCCATCGGCAAGAACCTCTACTGCGTCTTCGTCGACTCGGGCCTGCTGCGCAAGAACGAGTTCGGGGAGGTGCTGGAGTCCTATAAGCACATGGGGCTGAACGTCAAGGGCGTGAATGCCTCGGCCAAGTTCCTGGGCGATCTGGCGGGCGTTACGGACCCCGAGCGGAAGCGCAAGATCATCGGCCGCGACTTCGTGGAGGTTTTCAACGAGGAGGCCATTCAGATCAAGGACGTCAAGTGGCTGGCGCAGGGTACGATCTATCCGGATGTGATCGAGTCGTGTTCGGTCAACGGCCCTTCGGCCACGATCAAGTCGCACCACAACGTCGGCGGGCTTCCCGAGAAGATGAACCTGAAGATCGTCGAGCCGCTGCGCCTGCTGTTCAAGGACGAGGTGCGCCGCGTGGGCCGTTCGATGGGCATTTCCGAACAGCTGATCGGCCGCCATCCCTTCCCGGGACCGGGCCTTGCGATCCGCATTCTGGGCGACATCACGCCCGAGAAGGTCGAAATCCTCCAGAACGTCGACAAAATCTATATCGACTCGCTGCGCGCCGCCGGACTGTACGATCAGGTGTGGCAGGCGGGGGCTGTCCTGCTTCCGGTGAAGAGCGTCGGCGTGATGGGCGACGAGCGCACCTACGAGAGCTGCGTGGCCCTGCGCGCCGTGACCTCCACGGACGGCATGACGGCCGACTGGGTGCACCTGCCCTACGAGTTCCTGGCCAACGTGTCGAACGACATCATCAACAAGGTCAAGGGGGTCAACCGCGTAGTCTACGACATCTCCTCCAAACCGCCCGCAACCATCGAGTGGGAGTAGGGGATTCCCGTTATGAAAAAGGACCGCATCCGCGGGAAATTCACTGTTGTAAACGAGGTTTCGGTTTCCAAGCCGTCGCCTCGTTTGCTTTTGTCTTATATGCATCGTTCTGAACTGCAATCCGCAGCGGGCGTTTCGCCTATTCCGACCGTCGTCATGGAAATTCCGGAAGAGGTCCGCTCCTTCAAGGAGTGCCGCAGCGTGTCGGATCATCAATGACAGGCTGCATTCTGTAATTCGCCGGTACTGGTGAAAAAGAACTTGCCGTTGTTTTTTCACAGGCATTATTTTCATACATTTGTATCCCCAAAAACGAATTTATGGAACCGTTGGAAATTAACAAAGTAGAGATCCGCAACTTGCAGCGTGAAGATTATGACCAGCTGGCCAGCTCATTTACCCGCGTCTATGCCGATGGAAGCGACGTTTTTTGGACGCCGAAGCAAATCGACAAACTGATTCGCATCTTCCCGGAGGGGCAGATCGTCGTAGTCGTGGACGGCAAGATCGTAGGCTGCGCGCTTTCGATCATTGTGAATTACGATGACGTGAAGAACGACCACACCTACGCCCAGGTTACGGGGAATGAAACATTCGACACCCACACCCGCAAGGGTAACATCCTCTACGGCATCGAGGTCTTCATCCATCCCGACTACCGGGGACTGCGTCTGGCGCGGCGCATGTACGAATACCGCAAGGAACTGTGCGAAAAACTCAACCTGAAAGCCATCATGTTCGGGGGCCGTCTGCCCAACTACCATAAGTATGCGGAACAGATGCGCCCCAAGGAATATATAGACAAAGTGCGCCAACGTGAAATTGTCGATCCTGTGCTGTTGTTCCAGCTCTCGAACGATTTCCATGTCCGTAAAGTAATGCGCAACTATCTGCCCAACGACGAGGAGTCGCGCCACTACGCCTGCCTGCTTCAGTGGGACAACATCTATTATCAGGCTCCGACCGAGGAGTACATCCTGCCCAAAACCACGGTGCGCGTAGGCATCGTACAGTGGCAAATGCGCAGCTACAAGACCCTTGACGACCTGTTCGAACAGGTGGAGTTTTTCGTCGATTCCGTGAGCGGCTATCAGAGCGATTTCGTTCTTTTTCCCGAATATTTCAACGCTCCGCTTATGGCGCGGTTCAACGATGTCAGCGAATCGGAGGCCATTCGCGGGCTGGCGCAATATACGGATGAAATCCGGGACCGGTTTATCGCATTGGCCATTAAGTTCAACATCAATATCATCACGGGCAGCATGCCCCAGATCAAAGACGACGGGCAGCTTTACAACGTGGGGTTCCTCTGCCGCCGTGACGGAACTTACGAAATGTATGAAAAATTGCACGTTACGCCCGACGAGATGAAGTGCTGGGGATTGAGCGGCGGCAAGACGATCCGCACGTTCGAGACGGACTGCGCGAAGATCGGCGTATTGATCTGCTACGACGTTGAGTTTCCGGAACTTTCACGCATTATGGCCTCCGAGGGGATGCAGATTCTCTTCGTGCCGTTCCTCACGGATACGCAGAATGCCTATTCGCGCGTGCAAGTCTGCGCCCATGCCCGCGCCATCGAGAACGAATGTTTCGTGGTGATCGCAGGCAGTGTGGGCAACCTGCCCAAGGTGCACAACATGGACATTCAGTATGCGCGCTCCGGAGTCTTCACGCCCTGCGACTTCGCTTTTCCGACGGACGGACGGCGTGCGGAGGCGACGCCCAATACGGAGATGATCCTTATTTCGGACATTAACCTGAACCTGTTGAACGAGTTGCACACCTACGGCAGCGTCCGCAACCTCAAGGACCGTCGCAGCGACCTGTACGAGGTGCGGGTGAAAAGATAATCCGGTCGCGTCTGAACCCGTAAATATTATTCGATACTCGAAATCATAACGTCGTCGAATTCATCCATATAACCGATGAGTCGCTCGTTGTGGTTGCCGCGTTTCACCTTCATCTCCAGCCGAGCTTCGAAGATTTCGCCCTGCGAGGTACGACGATCCTTCAGTTCGTAGGAATACAGCTCGATACAGTCGTCCTTGATCTGATCGACCACTCTTTTGACGCTCTCTTTCGACGTAGCCGAGAAAGTCAGGCTCACGGTCGTCGTTCCCACCTGTGGGATCAAGGCGTTGAGCACCTCCAGTCCCAGCAGTATCATCACCGTAGCGATCGCGGCCGCAGCATACATTCCCGTACCGCAAGCCAGTCCGATAGCCGCCGTTACCCACAGTCCTGCTGCTGTCGTAAGTCCGCGTACCATATTTTTCTGAAAGATGATGGTTCCAGCGCCGAGGAATCCGATTCCCGAGACAACCTGCGCGGCCACCCGCGACGAATCTTTCAGATCTATGCCAAATCCGTACTGCGAAACGACGCAGAAGAGGGCACTGCCCAGCGCGACGAGAAAATGCGTGCGGAACCCCGCATCTTTGGAACGGAATTCCCGTTCTATTCCGACGATTCCGCCCAGCAACAGAGCGACGAAAAGTCGAAGCGTTACTTCCAAAGTCATATTCACCTGTTATCGTATTTTTAATAGTCAGCCATCTCCCGCCAGCTAGTGTTCACCGACGGGGGGGGTAAGGGCAAAGACAACCTGCGGCATTGTTCAACCTTTTCGAATGGATGCTCCATGAAAACAGGTCCTACCTTCGTATTTCAGTTCCGGTAATAGCCTTGCATGTTCATCTCGCAGGCGCAGAAATAGTCATACTTCTCCTTTTCGAGCGGATAGTCCCAGCATCCGAGCTGATGGTACACATCGCCGCCGAATCCCTGCTTGAACTTGTAAAGGCCATACATCGGGTGTGACGGATCCGGACACGGGGCGATGCCGAACATATCGTACTCGCTGCAACAGTTCTCCTTGGCGATCTGCATAGCCCGCCATTGCAGGGCATAGGTCGGCATCAGGTTGCGCATCCGTGAGGAAGAGGCTCCGTAGAGGTAGGTCGCCCGGTGGGCCGAAAGGATGAGGAACATCGCCGCCAGCGGTGTGTCGTCGAAACAGGCGACCAACAATTTCACCTGCACCGCCTTGTCCGGACACTCCATCTTCGAGGCGAATACCGAACGGAAATAGCTCTTGCCGTTGATGTAAAGTCCGTTTCGCAAGGCGGTTTCCATATAAAGTTCGTACCAGACATCCAGTCCTTCGATGCCGACCGCACGCACATTGACTCCCTTGCGCCGGGCCAGACGGATGTTGTAGCGCGTCTTGGGTTTCATGCGGTCGAGAATAGTCGCTTCATCGGGCGTCAGGTCCACGACGATTGTGTTGGCCGGCAGAATGTTGGTATTGGCTTTACGCAGATTCCACTCCGCAGTGCCGTAATTGAGCTTAAACTCCTGAAACTCCTTATCTGGCAGTCCGAGCCAGTTGCCCTTCGTATCGAAATTTTCAGTCTTGCACCAGTGCGATTCCCAGTTCAGATCATAGCGCAGGGCCACGCAGTGCTTCGGAAGGTACGAACGCAGCGATTCGGACAACTCTTCCAGAAAACGGCCGTGGTTCTCTTCCGAAGGCTCGATCTCTGGACCGTAAGGGAAATAGGCGATGTAATCCTCGGTGTTCAGGTATTGAAAGAATGTGATGAAGTCGCCCTGCGTATGTGCATAGCCGCCTGCATTGGTGTAAATTTCGCTGTTGCGGACCGAAAAATCAAATGCCCGGGAATCCATTCCCAACCGCTCCTTCACTTTCGACCAGAACGATGTCTGCTGGACGATCGGCGTACTGTAAGCATCGACCACCTTTTTCGGTTCGATTTTTAAGTGCATGATCTGAAAATTTTGGAATTCACAAAGGTACTCAATAAAACCGTACGAGTCAAGGCCAGGGCCATCCCGTTCATATTTCAGCCGGAAATTCCGGCGCAGAAAAGGTGGTCGGCGAAAAATCCGGTAATTCTGGAATGCCGACGACGTCGGCGTGAACGGTTTAATGGACGAACGGCACGGCCGGCTACCTCTGTATAGTGTCCCTTGTCCAGAAGCCCTGGATATAAGCAAGCCCCCGAAAATCATCTCCGACTTTCAGGGGCCTATCCGTTCATGTTTCGCTCTGCTCCGCCTTTCCCATGCGCCCGCCTACAATGCATAGATTCATGGCAGTATCGCCATGAGTGCAAAGAGGGTCAACAGTCCGACGACCGCGGTTCGCACGCCTCTGTTCGGGAGGTTCTTGTGGAAGAAGGCGTCAATCGTTTTCCAGTGGAACGCGACGTGCAAGATCAACAGTAGCAGCAATGCCACGCCCACCCAGGTATGTATCGTTCCCCAGTCGTGCCGCCCCATGCCCAGGAGCTGCGATGCATGGGCACGGGCTCCGGCATGGCGAATGGCGTGGCGCGAAGGCAGGATGACGTTCATCACGAAGCCGCTGATGCTGACCGCCGCCATGCCGACCAGCAGTCCGGCGTCGATCAGGATATTCGTTCTCAGCCTGTTTTTCATGCTTCCGGAACTTAATGTCCGCACTCGTGCGTATGTTCGTGTCCGTGCCCGTCACATCGGTGCGCTCCGTCGTGTCCGGCGCACCTCTTGCCCGAATCGAGAATGAATCCTGCGAGGTAGCTTTTGACTACGGTCTCGATGTCGCCGCTGCAACCTCGCACGACCGTGATGCCGTGGGCTTCGAGTTTGTTTTTGGCCCCTTCGCCCATATTGCCCGCCAACATCGCCGTAACGCCGAGGCGCTGCAGGTCGGCAGCGATGCCCGACTTGCAACCGCACCCCTGCGGCGAGGGCAGCTCTTCGCGTGCTGCAATGGTTTTGTTTTCTATCGTATAGATCGTGTAATGGTCGCAATGGCCGAAGTGGTCGTCGATGCGACAGTCTCTTGTAGGAATTGCAATTTTCATGATTCTATAAAATATTTAAGATGGTTGTTCTTTGCCTTTCGGCTTGCGCCTGCATAGTGTGTCGTAAGGCGATCCCGGATACGCTATCGGCTTTGGTTATAATATGGTTTCATTTAGAAATTTCATACCGACGTTAAAGATAGGCAAAAAATAGGGAATAAACCACTTACGGTAAACTTTTTAGCGTTTTCCCTAAGAAAAAGATGTGGACTTTGCGAAGGCTTGTAACGTTGGAACTCGCTGAAAGACAAGACCCAGATCGGACAGAGGTCGGCAGCGCTTCCATCGAGCAGGAACCGGTTTACCCTTTTCTTGCGCTATAACAGATTTCGCCCTTACTTCCGTTGTCCAAACTCCAATTCCGGATTCTTTAGGCCCGCAGAGAACCTTGCCGGAACCGTCCGTATAAAACGGCGATAACCTCTTCCGCCAACGATTTGACACCAGGCCCTTCATGAGAATCCGAAACTTTATTCATTTTATCGATTTCTGGATCGGCAAGTGTTCCCGTCTTCGGTTTCAGAATTCGATCACCGATCCGGTATGGAACACCCTTGCCTCGGGCAATTCTGCAACCTGTGCTTTTTTTGACCTCGGCTCCGGTACAGTGCCCCGTATATAGAGTGTTCATAGTTTCTCTTACGAGTTATGTAAATAAGATGTAGCAATAGGGTTATTCCTGTAGATGCTATAAATTTCCGAATTCGAGTTTATCGTTCTGTGCAACTTGCCATACTATTATGTCGGCCAAGCAAATGAGGTGCTGGATAAAAACAGGTGGTATTTACAATTTATCTGTATCGGTAGAGCATATCGGCCTAATTTGATAAGGCCCCCGTAAGATTCCTCCTTATCTTTTTCAGTTACGTTCCGCCTCTGCTGCAGTCCGATTCTCGTTTTCGATTTTAACTTCAATTTCAGCACCTCCATTTCTGCCTCTTCAGGCTTTGCCTCGGGCTTCATCTACTCCCGCAGACAAAGGTATAGGTTGTCGGAGGCTGTCAGCCCCGAGTTCCCTGTGTATATATGTTCTCTGGCTGGTAATGTTACCCGTGCTTTGACCGAGTATTTGCATTATCTCACTCTGCTTCTTTTCTCGTAGTATATGCCAGCAGCTCCTGATCTTCAAGCGGCTCAACTTGAGGAATACCCCTATCTTTGATGTCTGGACCCATGCATTCGAGTTTTAGACATCTTCTGAACTTTACAATCACCTTCACGCTCGCAAGTGGCGAAGAACTAATTTATCCGATTCCTGCTAGCTGTAAATCAATAGTATAGCTTTTTCGTCGATCTGGATGCCCTTCCGGGTTAAGAGAACACAATAGTACCGACACTTGTTATTACCGGCGCGACCAGATGGGACTTGTTGCGAAAATAAACGGTTATCTTTCTCCGCTCGACAAAGATAATTACGATAATTTTATGCTGAATAGCAGCAGTCAGCGGATTCAGCTTGTTGCAACTCGATGAAATCAATGTTTTCTTTCCCAGTTATATTCGGTGGAAGATATTTTCCTAATCGATGATGATGTATGAGATCAGGCGAAGAGGGGGTTTAGGCTGTATTTCAGAACAGTAGTAAACTGGGAAGGTGTTTGGTTTTTTGATGCTGAACAACCTCAATTTATCTTCGGACGAAAGGCCCCGATGACTGTACGTTGCCACGACAAGGGTACGATTCAAGCGTTCAATGATCAATTTCATTGTTTGTTGACAGAGCGAGAATGCTGCAATAGAGATAAAATCATATTGCCCGAACCCTTCTTTGAGAGGAAGAAAATAAGTGAATGATTGTTTTTATTGCGATGATTATTCGGTTGAATTTCCTTCATCATAACTGACACATAAAACTGTTCAAGCATCTTGTGTTTTGACACTAATGATAACTTCTTGTTCTATTTCTTCCAACAAGAACCTTGTATGCTTGAGAAAATGGAATATCCATGCGTTAGAATGCTGCCCTTTTAGCAAATTTGTCAAATCCGCATTTTTTTTGTATTTTGTAATCGGTTATTTGAAATGCGGTATTTGAGCGCAAGACGCTGAAAATAAACCGTTGCCTTTTCGTTACCTATTATCCCTATACAAAAATGTAATGATCCGATAAATCAGGTCGTTATGCCCTTTTAATCCCGCTCCCGAAAGGGTGCGGCTTTTTCATTGGGACGGATCGGCCGCTTATTCGAAGGCGACCGTCTGACCGTTGATTTTCACGTCGCTGAAGACGGCTTCCGAGGTCTTCTTGCTGTCGCCGCTGTTGGCCGCCAGGCCGATCAGCAGTTTGTCGGGCAGTCCGCTGACGGTGACGGACTTTCCCACGCCGAAAGGATCGTCCCTGGTCCCGGCCGGCAGCGTCGTTGCGGGCGGATCGGGGGTGTCTTCGGTGGCGTCGTCGCCGCACGCTCCGGCGAGCAGCGGGAGGACCAGCAGAAGGAGTAAGAATCGTCTCATACGTATTGTGGTTTTTGGTTGACGTTTGCTGATAACAAAATTAACCCGCCGGAGGTTGTCCGACGGGGAAAATTTATCCGTTTACAGGGAAAAATCGTCACACGCCCGGAAGGATGCTTCCGGCGCGCCCGAAACCTTATCGTTTGAAGCGTTTGGCAAGGCCCCCTTCGGAGGTTTCGCGGTAGAGGCTCGGAAGGGCGTGGCCCGTTTCGTTCATCACCTCCACGACCTTGTCGAAGCTCACCATGTGCGAGCCGTCGGAGAGCGTGGCGTAGGCGTTGGCGTCGAAGGCCCGGGCTGCGGCGATGGCGTTGCGCTCGATGCAGGGGACCTGCACCAGTCCGCACACGGGGTCGCACGTGAGGCCCAGGTGGTGTTCGAGACCCATCTCGGCGGCGTATTCGATCTGCGAAGGGGTTCCGCCGAAGAGCTGGCACGCGGCGGCGGCAGCCATGGCGCACGCCACGCCGACCTCGCCCTGGCAGCCGACCTCGGCGCCCGAAATGGAGGAGTTGGTCTTGGCGACGTTGCCGAAAAGTCCGGCGGTGGCCAGCGCCCGCAGGATGCGGATGCGCAGGAAGTTGCGCGAGGTGGAGAGGTGGTAGAGCACGGCGGGCATGACGCCGCTCGACCCGCACGTGGGGGCTGTCACGACCGTGCCGCCCGAGGCGTTTTCCTCGGAGGTGGCCAGCGCGTAGGCGTAGATTTTGGCCCGCGAGGAGAGCGAGTCGGTGTAGCTTTTCGACTTGACCCAGTAGGTCGAGGCCTTGCGGGCGACCTTCAGCCCTCCGGGCAGCACGCCGTCGTTGTTCAGGCCGCGCTGGATGGTTGCGCACATCGTCTCCCAGACCGTGTCGAGGTAGTCCCAGATTTCGGGACCTTCGCAGTCGCTCACATACTCCCAGAAGGTCTTGCCCTCGTGGTAGCACCACTCCTTGATCTCCGAAATGGTCGACAGCGGGTAGATGCTCCGGGGCGTTTCGAGGCGCGAGGCCTCGTTGGCCAGCGCCCCGCCGCCGACGCTGTAAATGGTCCAGGAATCGACGACTTCGTCGCCTTTCAGCCCTTCGAACAGCATGCCGTTGGGGTGGAAGGGGAGCACGACCTCCGGTTTCCAGACGATCCGGGTCGGGGCGGCCGGTTCGAGCACCGAAAGGATCGCCACGTCCGTCAGGTGGCCCTTGCCCGTGGCGGCCAGCGATCCGTAGAGGGTCACGCGGTAGGCGTCGACGTCGCGGCAGCGTTCCGCAAACCGTTCGGCGGCCCGCTTGGGACCCATCGTGTGGCTGCTCGACGGGCCGCTGCCGATCCTGTATAACTCTTTAAGCGATTCCATAATCGTGATTTTACGGGAGCAAAGATAGGTAAAATTCCACAAGAAAAGGAGAAATAAGCCTTTCTCGCTTTTTACCCGGCATGGATGTGCGGAAGTCTCCCTTTTCAAAGGGAGGTTTGGGGGGCTGCATGGGTTCAGGGGCACAAAAAAAGGAGGGATATTGTGAACTGCACCCCAAAAGTTGGACATAACTTTTGGGGTGTTTTATGAAGTACA
>ERZ812616.3441-NODE-3441-length-11016-cov-2.683332_pt1 | contig 11016 bp, 9 predicted proteins | sample MGYA00376249_ERZ812616 | MGnify/ENA primary metagenome ERZ812616 (study PRJEB26924, sample SAMEA4378265) | human gut metagenome | biome: human gut; feature: human-associated habitat; material: faeces | place: China | collected 2013 ... | reverse complement strand
GAGTTAAAACCCTCCAATCGGGTGCTTCCGGTGAATATGGGAATGAGCGTTCTGGATATGATATGGTGGGTACCTGGAGAATGGCAGCATAACTGGCTGGTTACGGTACTGGTAAGCTTTGTGGGAACGTTCGGACATCTTGATATTTTTATGCCATATCTGTGGAGTAAAGTGTATCTGATCGTGTTTGCAGTGGGAATTGTTGGAAACAGCTGGAGACTGCGTCGGGAATTTTGTCTGACCACGGAATTTGTAAAAAAAGAGAAAAAAGCCGATGCAGATGGAATTCTTATCACTGAGATATGGAGAAAAAACAGATGGTGGAATATGAGAAACTGGATGCATATCTGTATGGTGGGAGCTATGGTGATACCGGTTGGATTGCTGGTGTATTATGCTTATGCAAGTGATTTTCAGGCGCAGGGACGCTATATCATGCCGATGGCGCTTCCATTTTTCTATTTTGTGACACTGGGATATGAAAACTGGAGTGAAAAACTGATCAGAAATGAAAAAATAAGCATATGGATCTGCAGGATCGGACAGGGGACAGCAGCAATTTCTGTATTGATGACGTATGTGCTGGTATATCGGGCGGCTTATTAAGAATAACTATAAAAAATGAGCCTATACAGGAAAATGATTTCTGTATAAGCTCATTTTTTGTGCTTATTTTGTTTTTGGATAGTCAGGCATCTGGTTACGATAAAGGACTTCTTTTCCATCCAAAGACGGGATGGTCATAGAAGTGAAAAATTCATCGGTAACCTGATCCAGTTTTTTTCTGGACGGACAGGAGATATAGTACAGTGCCACATAAGGATTCGGTCCGTGGGCAATGACAGATTCTCCTTCGTGATAAAAAATCCATGGCTTTTCTACCGCAGAATGAGATGCCAGTTTCTGCGGAACGGAAAGATCACGAATCTGTAACAGGCGTCCTTGAAAATACAGGACAGCTCCGTGACAAATCGGTTTTCGTGGATCGTGCTGATCCAGCATCTGTTCCAGTGCGGGAACATCATACAGGTAATTTAACAGCAGATCCTCGATGGAGAACCCGTATACTATATCGGTCAGTTCGTGCTCATAGCCGAAGAATCGGGCTGCGATCTCACAGACCTGGATGCCGTTTTCCGGTTTCCAGAAAAACTGCATAGACAATGCTCCCTCCATCTGTCCTGTATGCCGGATATATTTTTGCAGAACATCTGTGGCATTCTTTTCAACCTCTGACAAAAACCTGGATGGATAAACATTCCGGGTGCTGATTGGAAGCATTCCCTCTTCCACTTCCGTTTTCTCACGGTCTGCAATGCTGATTACATTTACTTCTCCATCCATGACCCATGTCATCATATTAAATTCAAATCCATCATTATATTCTTCAATCAGAATTTCATCCAGATCTGTAAACTCTGCGGTTTTACGAACACTTCCTGCAAGCTGCTCCTGATCTTTAATGATGAAAATTCCTCTTGAACCATATTTATCCAGCGGTTTACTGATCAATGGATATTTAAGCCCTGCTGTTATTTCGGCAAGTTTATATTCATTCTGTTCTGCTGCCGGTACTTTCACAAATCCAGGCGTCGGAAGCCCCAGTTTCGAAAGCAGTTCCCGACAGGCTGATTTGTCTCTGTACCAGCAAAGCTGTTCCGGTCTCAGATAGCAGGGCAATCCCGCTTTCTCTGCAATTTTGACCATGCATTCCATGAGCAGATCCGAAAAAGAGGTTATGATTCCATCAACCTTTTCTTTCTGGCAAAGCTCTGCCACTGCATCAATATCCGTAACAGGAATCACGTAAGATGCATCTGCATACTGTCTTGCCGGTCCATCTGGGTAACCATCACAGACGATCGTATAATATCCCCGTTCTTTTGATTTTTTAACAAGCTGTACAAATTCGCCCAGTGTACCAAGTATCAGTAATCTGTGCTTCATTCTCCGGCTGCCTCCCATTCTTTGATCCGTTCTGCCATATATTGCATTTCTTCTTTTCCATAACGCTGGTCACATGGCAGAGGCAGTACATCTGCCGCCCACTGATATTCCAGACTGCTCTCTGTACATTCTTCGAGAATGTTTTTCCAGTAGGTCGGTACAAAAATCTTATGTTCTGCAAGCCAGCGTCTTAACTTAAGGCCCTCTTTATGATAATACGGATAAACAAATGGCCCCTCCGGTGTCACCCGGGTAAAAATAAATTCTGACGGAAGTGCCTCGGAAAGTATACGATAATTTTCCTCTCTCTTACGTCTTCCCGTCTCATAATCGATTGCTCCCAGCAGATTCTCTGTCAGCCTGGACATACGTCGAATCTCCATGCCTTCATACCGAGCTGCATTCTGAAGCATCTCCTGATAGTAGACGCCTGCATTTTCTTCGTACCGCCCAAGGATATGTCCCATTCTTTTATTGGAATGATCCACTGGCTTATCCATCGGAAGCACTGCATATGTGGAAAGATATGCTCCATCACTGACTCCCCAGAATTTTCTGCAGGAATACAGGGTATCCACACCTTTCAGCGGTTTCTGAAAGAAAGCATGCGTATGATCCACAATGATATTTCCAAAAATCTTCTGATATGCCAGGATCTTCTCATCTGTCAGTTGACCGTAATAATTGACCAGATACAGACATTCACTTTCTCCCAGTTTTTTCCGGGGAAGCAAAACATTTAACTCCGCACCCAACTGATAACGGCTGATCCGGATTCCATGTTGCTCGCAGGCTTCCGTTACCGACTCGCATAAGAATACCGGCAGATATATTTTTGTATAACCGCGGCCTTCCAGAAGCCACCGAAGTGCTGTTCTTCCCAGATTTACTTTATAAAGATTCGGATAATACTCTTTACCTCCAAAATCTTCCAGCTCAAAATAGCCTCCGATTTCTTTTTTCATCAGTCCGTGTCCTCCCGGCGCACAACATAATGTGGCATTTTCTTTGCTTCGTTCAGAATATTCATCAGATAGATTCCCATGATCCCAATCGACAAAAGAATCAGTCCAAAAAATGCCAGCATCACCATCATCAGGGATGTCCAGCCTTCAACCGACACACCAAACGCAAAGTAACGCACAAGAAAATACACTGCCATGACCATGCTCACCAGAAAACTGGCAATTCCGATATTTCTCACCATAAGAAGCGGAAATGCTGTATGTGCGGTGATATCATAGATCAGATCCTTCACAAGACGTTTGAAAGAATAGCCGCTCTTTCCATAAACCCTTGCCGCATGCTGTACTGGTACGTTGATGATTCTGTTGGATGTCAGCACCAGAAGGTTTCCGATCTGAGGCAGGTATGTATTTGTCTTCACCATTGCATCTACAAGGAAGCGACGGATCAGACGGTAACTGGTGATCTGAAGATCCGGGTCTTTGCCAAGCATCTTAGAAGTTGCCCACACAGAAAATTTCGTTCCGAGTTTGCGGATAAATCCATGCTGTCTGCCTTCATAGCTCGCAATGATCGCATCAACATCATCGCGTTCTCTCATAACATTTATCATCTTCGGAAGTTCTTCCGGCTGATGCTGCAGGTCATCATCCATGGTTACAACAAAATCACCTTTCACATGTGCAAATCCACACAGAAGCGCCGGATGCTGTCCAAAATTTCTTGCCATCTGTATGATGCGAACTCTATTGTCCTTTGCACGAAGTTCCTGCATGACTTCAAAGGAACGGTCTTTGGAACCGTCATCCACAAGAATCAGTTCAAACTCTTCTTTTATTACTTCCCGGAATACTTTTTCCAGGCGTGTATAAAGTTCCTGTAAGGTGTGTTCGGAATTGTATACAGGAACAACAACGGAATACAAACTCATAGGTTTCCCTTTCTTTCTAAATACGCAATAAATTTATGCATTCTTTTTTATCATATCATTTTCATAATCCATTGTAAACAATTAGTATATGGTGTAAAATTAATAAATATTGGTCAAAAAATAATATTGTGGAGGAATTATGAAAAATTTCAGAAACTATCTGCAGCTCCATCTGAATATTCTGCTGTTTTCTCTGACAAGTGTTTTTTCAAAACTTGCCTCGATCCAGTACAATAAAAACGGACTGCATGCCCCGCTTCTATATGTATTCCTGTTCCTGATGATCGCCAATTGCGGAATCTACGCGATCGCCTGGCAACAGGTCATCAAAAAATTCTCACTGTCCACCGCCTATGCCAACAAAAGTGTCTATCTTCTGTGGTCACAGATCTGGGCAGTCGCAATTTTTCATGAACAGCTTTCCGTACAGAACATCATCGGAATCCTGATCGTATTATTCGGAGTATGGACGGTGCAGAGATATGAATAGAACTTTTATCCTGATCATGCTGGGAGGAACTTTCTTTTCCGCAATCTCCCAGATTCTTCTGAAGCAAAGTGCAAATATAAAATATGACAATCCTTTAAGAGAATATCTCAACTGGCGTGTCATCCTCGCCTATGTGATGTTCTTCGGTATTCTTCTTCTGAACACCTGGTGTTATACCAAAGTAGACATGCGCTATGGACCTGTGATCGATACTGCCGCTTATGTATTCGTATTATTGCTTTCTCGTTTCATCCTGAACGAAAAGATCACAAAGGGGAAACTGATCGGTAATCTGATCATCATTGCCGGCATCCTTGTATACACATTGTAAAAGCCAGACGCCATCAGTTATCCACAATCCAGGCAGAGTTTTTCACAAATAAAAGGAACAGACTGAAACGCTGCATCTGTATGATGTTGCATTTCAGCCTGTTCTTTTTTATTTGTTCAGATCATTTATTTCACTGACATTATTCTTCTTTTTCGCCCTCTGCTTCCGTTTGCTCTTCTGCATCTGTCTGTGCTGCTTCCTCTGCCTCAGCAGCTTCCTCTACTGTTTCTTCTGTTGTTACCGCATCTTCAGCAGTATCTGCATTTGCTTCCTCAACAGTTTCGTCTGTTTCCTCTGTTGCAGTCTCTTCAGCAACTTCTTCTGCTGTTCCCTCGATCACATCATCTCCGGCATCTTCTTCCGGTTCAACAGTCGGACATGCTGCGCCACACTGTGAACAGAACGCATCATCTTTTGCAAGCGGACTTCCGCAGGATGGACAAAAACGTTTATTTTTTACCTTCAGTTCAGATATATCTGTTTTATATTTCTCGATCTGTTCCATGCGCTGGTCAATCTGTTCGCAAAGTGCTTTCTGTGCATCATCTACCGGAATTTCCTTTTTATAACGTTTGTAAATGATTCTTCCGAGGTCGGCCATTGCTTTTTCTATCTGTCGTTCTTCACCGGAGATTTTGTTTTTAAGTCTCTGGGTCTCATAAACCTCCTCTGCACGTCCGCTCAGTTCCTTCGCAGTTTTTGTAAGTGTTTCTCCAAGACTTCCAAAAAAATCTTTTGCCATGATAAGTTACCTCTCTTTCTTTATAAAAAGCCATGTTATATATACTCTGTATTTAGTGATTTCCTTCCAGCAGCGGAACTTCCTGTCCTCTGAGAAGAATCTTCGGGCCACCATTGCCTTCTATATATTCTCTTGTGATCGTAACCTGACCGATATTATCATCTTTCGGAATCTCATACATAATATCCAGCATATATTCTTCCAGAATTGCCCGAAGAGCTCTGGCTCCTGTGTGTTTTTCCATTGCTTTGGCTGCAATGGCATGCAGTGCTCCCTCTTCAAATTCCAGTTTTACCTCGTCCAGTGCCAGAAGCTTCTGATATTGTTTCAGGATCGCATTGCGTGGCTCGCTTAAGATCTGTACCATCATATCCTCTGTAAGCCCATTCATGGTAAATATGATCGGCAGACGTCCGATAAACTCCGGAATCATACCAAAACTTCGAAGATCTTCCACCGTCACCTTCTCCAGAATATGTGGATCGTCATCATACTTGTCTTTCAGATCTGCATAAAATCCAATAGACGCCTGCTTATTCAGACGTTCTTTAATGATATTTTCCAGATCCGGGAAAGCGCCTCCACAGATAAACAGAATATTTCTTGTATTTACCGTTGTCAATGGAACCATTGCATTCTTGCTGTTGGCTCCGATCGGCACTTCCACATCTGCTCCTTCCAGAAGTTTCAGCATACCCTGCTGTACAGCTTCTCCGCTGACATCTCGCTGATTGGTATTTTTCTTCTTTGCGATCTTGTCAATCTCATCAATAAAGATGATTCCATGCTCAGCCTTCTCCACATCATTATCAGCCGCTGCAAGCAATTTGGAAACAACACTTTCAATATCATCACCAATATATCCTGCTTCTGTAAGAGAAGTCGCATCGGCAATCGCCAGCGGAACATCAAGCAGTTTGGCCAGTGTTTTGACCAGATAGGTCTTTCCGCATCCGGTAGGTCCGATCATCAGCATATTGGATTTTTCAATTGCGATCTCATCCATGGTATCTGTTGCTACACGTTTATAATGGTTGTAAACGGCAACGGACATTACCTTCTTGGCATATTCCTGACCGATCACATATTCATCCAGGGTAGCCTTGATCTTATGCGGTGCCGGAATCTTCTTGAGATCCAGGACTGGTTCTTTCTTTTCTGCTTTTTTCTTTTTGGGTTTCTTCTGCTGTCCCATCTGATTCTGGAAACTGCTTAGATCGATCATGCTGACATTTGGCATATTGAGCAGATCACCATAATTAAAATTTCCTGTCTGCATCTGCTGATTCATACTGTCAAAGCTTCTCTGCATACAGTCCGGACATATATGTATATTATTAGGAAGATCGATCATCTTACCAACCTGACTCTCTGCCCGATGACAGAGCGTACAGTACTTCTCAGGTTCTTTCTTGTTTTCTTCCTGATCATCGTCATCGCTGACCTCTCCCTCTAAAATCTCATCCTCGTATTTATCTGCCATATATCTGTAAACTCCTTCTGCATAGTTGTTATCTGTCTCATATAAAGAACGCACAGATCAAAAGTGCATTCTACATCTTCGAATCTATGCGTTCATTATAACATAACCAGTAAAACTGTAAACTAAAGTTTTTATAAATTAATTTTTGCTTCCGAGCGTGACTGAAATTGTCTTCTGAACATACTCTCCGTTATCTGCTCTTGATACAACAACATCCACCGTCTCACCGGATGCATAATACGCAAGCTTACTCTCCAGATCATCTTTGCCGCTGACTGTCTGTCCATCAAAACTTACGATAATATCACCTTTCTGAATACCAGCTTTCCCTGCAGCGGAATTTTTCTCCACACGGATAACAAAAGCTCCCTCCGGCATATCATACATCTGTATTGCCTCTGTGGAAAGATCAGCCGTAACGACCCCAAGATAAGCTGCATTCTCTGATTCAACTTTATCTCTTGTCTGACGGTTCATCAGTTCCTCAAGAATTGGCTGTGCCTTGGATATTGGAATTGCGTATCCCATTCCCTCTACCGCACTGTCCGCATACTTTGCAGAATTGATACCGATCACTTCTCCCTGCATATTCAGCAGTGCTCCACCACTGTTACCTGGATTGATTGCCGCATCTGTCTGAATCAGGCTTGAACTGGTACCATCATCTGTCGAAATGTTTCTGTTCAATGCACTGATCCATCCGGAGGTAACTGATTGTCCATATCCAAGTGCATTTCCAATTGCCACAACCTGTTCCCCCACCTGAAGGTCATCGGAATTGCCAAGCTGCGCTATTTTGATCTGCGAGAGTGTGTCTTCCGGTATATCTGATTTCTGAACTGCAACCACAGCCAGGTCATTTGATTCATCCGTACCTTTTATCTTGGCACTGACTGCATCTTCCACATTGACATCACCATCGCTGCCGGACATATCCACCGTTTCCTCTTCTGCGTTGACTACATCATTTCCGACAAAGCATACACTGAGTGTTGTCGCACCGGATACCACATGATTATTTGTTGCGATCAAAAGCTCATCGTCATTTTCTCCGACAATGATTCCAGAACCGCTTCCCTCACTGGAATATTGCTGTGTGCCATAACCAAATCCAAATGCCCGGAAATAATTGGGGATTTCCTGTACACTTACAGATGTAATTGCGACTACCGTTGGCATTGCTGTATCTGCAACTTCTGCAACAGAACCCGTCTGTGACACAGCAGCTGCTGTTTCCGAAGCGGCAGTTTCACTTGAAGCAGCTCCTTCACTTTCATTCGAATCACTTCCATCTGCCGAAGAATCTCCTGCAAGCTGTGCTGTCTCTATCTGACTGTCCTTCCCGTCTGATCCCAGATATTTCTCGGACGCAAAATTCACTCCCTGAAATACAACACCTGCTACCAGCCCGAATACAACTGCCAGCGAAATCGTTTCTGCAAGTTTTTTTCCGCCACGTTTTTTGTTTTTTTTCTTTTCAGGTAATTCCTTCACTGTATCTGATTCTGTATTCTGATGCATACAATAATGTTCATATCTTGGTGGCTCATTCTGTCGATTGTTTTCTGTATCATTCTGCGGAGCATTCAGATTCCATTTTTTTTCATCATCCATGCCTGTGCTCCTTTCTTTTTATCTTTTTTATCCTATGAAAACAGTGTAACAATCAATTGTGTTCAAAATGTGACAACTCCTTTAAAAAACCGTGTGCTTATAGCTGTTTCATTGACAGCCGTCTGTATTTTTTACACCTTCCAGTATTCGCGGTTCATTGTACACCATAAAATCATTTTTCGAGGAAGTTTACGATAGTTTTTACCACTCAGATAGCCGGCATATTTACAGCCCGACTGAAGTATTACTCCCGGAATCAGCCATATTTTTCTTTTTTGGATCAGGTAGTTTATTGTTTTCTTTACAAGTTTTATTCCTTCTCCCTCTGACGGCACTCCTGCAAAAATTTCCGGATGTTCTGCCTGTGATACACCCAAATCAAAATTTCTGTGAAACTGCTGCATGCAGGAATAGTTATGTGAATGAATCACTTTTGCATCTGCGGCATATGCAACTGCATAGCCCTCCTGGATCAGCCTGCCGGCATAGATCATATCCTCATTAAAAATTGCCTTTCTTACAAAGCCACCAAGTTTCTGATAGATATCCCTTTTGTAAGCAGCACATACGTTAGAGCAGAAAAATGTTTTGATTCCGTAAACCGGCAGATCGTCTTTTGTTTTTACAGCTGATCTGTCCGGATAATTAAAAGATCTTGTGTATTTCTCGACAAAACTGCAGTTTTCATTCGGAAGCTGTCTGGCATACGCTGCACCAGTCTTTTCATCTTCTGTCAGTGCTTTTACCAGATTTTCAATCAGACTTTTATCTGCGGGTAATGCATCCTGCGTCATAAATACCATAACATCCGCATCTGAAAGTTCAGCTGCACATGCACGTGTTGCACCATGATCAAATTCCTGTTTTTTCAGATGATGCACTTCCAGGATTGAAAACTTTTCTTCCAGTTCTTTATTCCAGTATGTTTCTTCTGTATTCATTACAATGATCCGGTGTATCGGAAATGTCTGTTTTGTAAGACGTTCGATCAACGTGGAAAATTCTTTTCCCGGATGATACGCCGGAATGATCACATCCACTTTTATATTTTCCATAATTTCTCCCTATATTTCTTTATAAATGTATGGTAACAGAAGAAGGGAATTTCTTCAATGAGAAATTCCCTTCTTAACTATCGTCTTATCTTTATGAATTTAAGCAGCATCAGGAGTGCCTGTCGCCTCTGCAGCCGCTCCACTGTCATCTCCACTGCCTTCGTCAACGATGTCTCCGCCACCGCTTTCGTCTCCGCCGGTGTCTCCGCCACCGCTTTCATCTCCGCCGGTGTCTCCACCACCGTTGTCATCTCCGCCGTAATCCGGTTCCGGAGTCGTTGGTCCTTCATAGTCTCCGCCACCGGAACTGTCATCACCACTGTTGTCGGAACCATCATTACTGTAATCTCCGCCACCAGAAGAAGAACCACCGCTGTTATCAGTCTCATCACCACTATAGTCTCCACCACCGGAGCTATCGTTGTCAGAACCGTAATCAGAGCTTGTATCAGACCAGCCACTTCCATTCTTTTCAAAAATAACAGTGTCATTTGTTGTATTTTCTTCAACAGTTGCCTGTTTATCGTCCAGACTGCTCTCACCACCGACGATTTCAAGAATCTTTTCACTGTTTGCTTTTACAGTCGCAGATGGTGTGTATGCTTCATCTCCATAAAGGAACTTGTGCAGTTCGATAACATTTGTCTCCAGAGTTGTCGGTACAATAATACTTCCCTTAACATTAGAGAACTTATAAGATGTCGGGAATCCTGTCGTATCGTCTACACTGTAACCGATCAGAGTAGGCAGAAGCTGCAGGATTTCGTCTTTTGTCATAGAAGTTGTAACCATCGGGAATACATCGTCCATGATCTTGAAGATCTTGCCAAGACCGGCAGATTTTGCCTTGCTGACGATCATCTGGATCACACGTCTCTGTCTCTCTGTACGTCCCATATCAAGGCTTGCTGTATAACGGATACGACAGTAAGAAGTTGCCTGTACACCATTCAGATGATAATGATACTGAACTGCCTCGATATCATCCGGTCTGTCCGGAAGTTCGATCGGTGTATAATCCTTACCTGTTTCTTCGGATGTCTCTACACAGTAGTTATTCATATGAACAATCTCGGCATAAGACATGTCCATATCCAGTCCACCAAGGTCATCGATGATCGTTGTCAGCGCATTGAAGTTTACGGTTGCATATTCGCTGATGTTCAGGTCGAGGTTTGTATTCAGCATTGTGATCGCCTGTTCGGCTTCACCGTAAGCATACGCTGCGTTCGCCTTGGAATAAGTATCGTTACCAAGATTGAGAAGGGTATCTCGATATACAGAAACCAGCTTCACATCTTTTGTGTCATTATTTACGCTTGCAATAATAATTGTATCACTGTTCTCACCGCCGAGTGCAGTATTTTTATCACGGTGGTCAATACCAAACAGAGCATATGTTGTATAACCTGTCAGAGTTGATTCCTGTGAATCAATAGAATCCTGTACTTCCTGGT
>ERZ812616.3428-NODE-3428-length-11058-cov-2.961738_pt1 | contig 11058 bp, 7 predicted proteins | sample MGYA00376249_ERZ812616 | MGnify/ENA primary metagenome ERZ812616 (study PRJEB26924, sample SAMEA4378265) | human gut metagenome | biome: human gut; feature: human-associated habitat; material: faeces | place: China | collected 2013 ... | reverse complement strand
TGAGTCACCTTATTATCTTTCAGTTTACCGCGGTCAATAAAAATACTGGTCGGGTCGATATCCATTTTAAGCAGTGAATGAAACTGCATATCGGCTTTGTCTCGGGCGGCTATTTCAACAACAACTGTTGTTTTAGGATAGGGAACTGAAATACTGTTTGTCCACGATTGAGTTTCCGTTTTAGCCTGCTCTGTGGTGCGCCATTCTTCAAATAACGTATTGAATCCCCGCGAATAGATCAGGTTATTACTGTTTTTATCATATATATTTACATAATAACCGCCATAGTTGAACTTGTCGATCAGGTTTTTCACAGGGCCTCCCCATACAGGTTCTTCACGTAATTGTTGTATGGCAGCAGCCTGGAATTCGGAGTTTCCGCTTAGAGCGAAGTCTATCCGAAGACTTTTTTTATTGAAGTATTTATTAAAATCGCTCTGTGCCAGACAACTAAGACTGCAAAGGGCGGCAATTAGAAATAAGGAAATCTTTGTTCTCATATTTTCGTGTTTTATTAGGTGTTCTTTGTACGCACAAATATAATGTATTTTGTAGATTTGTGGTTCTAAAATGTTGTGATATGTTTGCAGAAATAAGAAGAAAAGACAGAATACTGGATAATGAATCTGCTGTCCGGTTATTGGAAACGGGAGAATATGGTTTTCTGGCGATGGCCGGAGCGAATGGTTTTGGTTATGGAATACCGATCAGCTATGTAATGGATCCTAAAGGACATATCTATTTTCATTGTGCCCCGGAGGGATATAAACTGGAATGTATCAGACAGAATCCGAAAGTCAGTTTTTGTGTGGTAGGCAATACTCAGGTTATTCCAAGGCAATTCAGCACAGCTTATGAGTCGGTAATTGCTTTTGGAACGATTTATACTGATCTACCGGATGATGAAAGATTGTATGCTTTGCGTCTGCTTGCTAAAAAGTATTCGCCGGAATACAACACAATAAGTGAAAAATATATAGCCGGTTCTTTCGGGCGGACTAATGTTTTACGATTGGATGTTGAACATATTTCCGGTAAATGTAAGCGGATCAAAGAATAAGGATGGATATAAATAATTAATCCCGGGAATGTTCCCGGGATTAACCCTCTCTTAGTTATGATCGAGGTACCTTGAATTCATCTCATTCGGTAACTCTTATCGTCTTTTTGCCTTTTATCTAACCTATCTCTTTAGTTACTTTCTTCAAAGTTCGTCTATTTCGGGTTCCTCTCCAAACTTATTTGATGGATATAATTTATAATGAAATAGATGTTATCTATAAATTGATGGTTTTTAGGAAGAAAAGTAAAAGTTTCCTGTATAAGTAGTCATTGAATTATAAAGTTTGATTTACTTTGCAATTGCATATAAAAAGGCTGCGATGGAAAATACAATAGTTAAACAGCAATTGTTGACAAATTTCTTCACTTACCATCCTCAGGGAGGGGCTTTGTACGATAGTAACGGGCAACTGGTCGCATTAAACAAAGCCATTAGTGAAAAATTAGCTGTTACAGAAATGTCAGATTTTCTTTACTTTTATGTGTCTGATACCGGACAGGGAATACCAGAAAACGAACTGGAACATATTTTTGGCCGTTTTGTTCAGCTGAAAGGGAGCCAAAACGGTATCAGGTTAGGGTTGGCTATCTGTAAAGGTTTGGTAAATAAGATGGGAGGAGAGATCTCCGTATCTTCCAGGTTGGGCGAAGGTTCTACCTTCCAATTTACGTTACCTTTGCCTAATGTTCTTTCATAAAATCAGTAGGCGATTTCCCGTATTGCTTTTGGAAACAGGTAGAGAAATAGGCCGGAGAAGAGAAGCCTGTCTGGAATGCAATCTCATTTATACGGCTTTCTCCCGTTTGCATCAGTTCCGCGGCTTTTTTCAGTCGGGTTATCCGGATAAACTCCACAGGCGTTAGACCGGACAGACCTTTTACTTTCCGGTACAGACTGGAAGTGCTCATACCCATCTCTGATGCCAGCATTTCAACACTTAAAGCCTCGTTGGCTATATTTTCTTCCAAATAACTGTTGAATTTTCGGAGGAAAATATCGTCGACCGTCGATACTGCCAGTGTGGCAGCCGGAACGGAAGGTGTTTCACGATATGTTTGAGTGAGCATCTCCCGGCTTTTGAGCAGGTTCTGGACCTGAGCTGTCAGCAACTCGATGGAGAACGGTTTCTCCATATAGGCATCTGCACCGTTGTTCAAGCCTTTCAACCGTGACTGGAGGTTATGTTGGGCTGTTAATAGGATGAACGGGATATGGCTGAAGTTTACGTCGTTTTTCACAACATTGCAAAGTTCGAAACCGTCCATTACAGGCATCATCACATCGCTGATGATCAGATTTACCGTATTTCCCTTTAAAACGCTTACTGCCTCTTTACCGTCGGCTGCTTCGAGTACCCGATAAGTTTCAGACAGTTCTTTTGCAATGAACTGGCGCATATCTGTTTGGTCTTCCACTATCAAAACAACAGACTTTCCGGTATTCTCCTTCTCTGTATTCTGGTCGGATGATTCTTCCGTATTTCTTTCATGTACCAGTTGATAACAATCTTCCTGTTCTTCGGGCAAGGTGAGGCAGAATTGATTTTTCCCATCCGTTGTTTGCTGATAGGCGAGGGTGCCTTTATGAAATTCGGTCAGCGAGCGAGCCAGGGATAATCCGATACCACTGCCTTGCTGGTTTTCTGTTTCTTTTAGTCGGTAGAACGGGTTGAATATGTTTTCCTTTTCGCTGTCGGGAATCAGGTGCCCGTCGTTGATGACAGTAATAGAGAATTCTTTTTTCTCTTCCTGTATCTGCATTTGCAGGGAGATTTGCCGGTCCGAATATTTTATGGCATTCGTCAGCAGGTTATTTACGATTTTAGAAAAGGCTTCCCGGTCTATGTAAGCGAAAAACGGACCATCCGGAATATCACAGATAAATGATTTTCTTTCTTTTTCAATCACCGGGAAGAAGGGTTGCAGAAGTGTATTCAGCCATAATGTCACATCAGTCTTTACATAATTCAGCTTAAACCCGCGGCTTTCGGTCTTTCGGAAATCGAGTAACTGGTTACTCAGATTAAGCAATTGTTGGGTATTTTTCTCAATGATACGTAAGTTCTCCTGGGTGGACGGAGTGCCGTCACCGGAACGGAGTATTTTTTCCAGCGGAGCTTTTATCAACGTAAGCGGTGTACGTATTTCATGTGTAATGAAGGTAAAGAACTGTATTTTTGCATCATATAGTTCTTTTTCCTTTTTACTCTCGAACAAATCCTGGTTGATGCGATGCTTTTCTTCCAGCTTGGCTTTCTTATAATTATAAAACAGGACAATAAGAATGCAGATAATCACAGCATAAAAGAAGAACGCCCATCCGGTAGCCCAGAACGGCGGGGGAACGATGATATGCAGTTCCTGTTCGTTATCCTGCCAGATCCCGCTGCTGTTGGTGGATCTTACTTTGAATGTATATTCACCGGGAGAAAGATTGGCAAAAGTAACATCTTTATTTTGATTCATATAGATCCAATCCTTATCTACTCCTTCCAGTTTATAAGAATAGCGGATGGCATCCGGCGATGTATAGCTGAGTGCTATATACGACAGGGTAAAGGTAGATCCGTCATACGGTAATTTGAGTGTTTCCACATTCTCGATGGAAGGAGACGTGAAATCATGCCGCTTCTCTTCATTGTCGGGCACGTTAATTGCTGTGATGTATACCGGCGGTGTGAAAGTGTCTTCTCTGAACTGTGACGGGTTGAACGACAGCATACCATTGATCGTACCCATATAAATGGTACCGTCCGGAGCCTGGTAAGAAGAACTATAATTGAATTGTGTTTCGTGCAGTCCGTCCGTATAGGTGAAGGTACGCATCACGTATGTGTCGGGATTGAAACGGACCAGGCCATTGGCTGTCGATAACCAGAAGAAATGTTCCTTATCTTCCACTATCCGGTAAATAATATTACTGGGTAAGCCGTTTTCAGTAGTGATACGGTTGAACGATTGGGTTTCCGGGCTGAAGAGGGAGAGGCCGTTTACTGTGGTCACCCAGATCCGGCCTTTTGAGTCCTCGAATACGGAAGTGGTGTTATTGCTCCCGATACTTTGCGATTTGTTCGGAGCGGCGGTATAATGCTCGACGGTATTTGTTTCACGCAGATAATGATAGATGCCGTTGGCTGTTGCGGCCCATATATCGCCGTTGCTGTCTTCGTAGATTTGCCGGATCAGGGCATAAATATTATTCCAGCGGCTAAAGGTTTCCGTCCGGCTGTTGTAGGCCATGATGCCGCTACCCGTACCTATCAGGAACTCGTCGTTGCGGGTTTTATAGAAACAGAGGATAAAGTTGTCGTTGAGGGGATGATCGGTACTTTCACGTGAATAATGTTTGACGATTTTCCCTGAAGGAATGTCCAGAACATCGATCCCTTTATTATAAGTGCCGACCCATAAGCGGTTGCCATCGGCCAGTAATCCATGAATATTGGTGGCCGATAAAGGATGCTGCGGATTGTTGTAGGAATAATTGGTGATCTGTCCGGTGGACGGATTATAGCAGTTGATCCCGTTGTCTTCGGTTCCCAGCCACAGGTTGCCGTATTGGTCTGGTACGATTTCGCGGATGGCGTTACCTGGCAACTGGGGATGCGTCTTTCCTCCGATGAAATGATTGAAACGGGTATATTCCTTCGGTAGATAGCTGATGCCACCGAAGAAAGAGCCAGCCCACATGCCCCCTTCACGATCCTTGGTGATGGAATAGATGGCATTGTCGGCAATGGTATACTCGTTGGTCAGCGATTTACGCAGGTTTATCACTTCGCGGCTCAATACATTATATATATATATACCCGATTCGGAGGCAATCCAATATGTATTGTTGTTGTAAGGGGTAATGGCGCGGACCTGTATGTCCGGGATGATGGTGGTGACAGATTGATCCTGGTAATTGTAAAGCAGGAGACCTGCCAGGTTTGTTCCAACAAGTATGCCCAGTTCCGGTACTTGGCGGATTGCCTGTATGCTGATCTGTTTACTGATCTGTTGCTCGGTCAGCAGTTCGGTTTTTAAGAAAGCATCGGTTTCCGCTTTGTAGGTATATAAAGCTTGTCCGTTAGAGAAGAGAGGTTCTCCTTCATTGGTCAGTGTGATGAGGTTTGGATAGAAATTCTTTTCTGCCGGATAAACGCGGGTGCTACTGTCAGTGGGATTATAACGTACGATACGGTTATGCCGGATGAACCATAATTGTTGGTTTTTGTCTTCGGTAACGGCAGAGAATGATTCCGGTTCGTTTTGAGCGGAAGAGAGGCGGAAGGAATGAAAAGTATCCGTTTTATGATCGTAGTAACAAGTGCCGGCAGAAGTACAGATCCATATTCTTTCATCCGAACTCTCGAAGAGGAAATTCAGATGGTCGCCCGGCAAACTGTTCGGGTTATACGAATTATGGCGGTATACCTTAAAGGTATGTCCGTCGAAACGGTTTAATCCGTCTTCGGTGCCGAACCACATAAAGCCCCTTTTATCCTGCAAGGAACAGTAGACCGTATTATGTGATAATCCCTGCTTATTATTATAATGCCTGAAATGCAGTTCCTCAGCCAGCCCACCTAAAGGACGCAACAGCGATAGCAGGGTTATGATAAGAAGAGGTATTTGTTTCATATAACCGGATATTTTCGAAATTGAACCAATATGAAGATTCGGTTCACATTAATTTTATTGCTGACAAATATAATGACAAAACAATAAAGTCTTTGCCCTCACTATGGAAAATAACATAATTGAAATCGTTTTTCTTTTATTTCAAGCCCTTTGCATGATTATTGAAAGATTCTGAATGATTATTGAAAGCCTCTCTGTCAGGAATATAATTACTTTGCCACCAGAATAGCAAACGAAATTTCAAAGTAGTAACTTTAAATACAAGTAGCATGAAGAAGACCTTTTTAGTATGTTGCGCTTTGGCCCTGACCCTGGGTGCACAAGCACAGTGGAAGCCTGTCGGTGATAAAATCAAGACAAAATGGGCTGAACAAGTAAATCCCAAAAACGTATTACCCGAATACCCGCGTCCGCAATTGGAACGTACCGACTGGGTAAACCTGAACGGTGAGTGGGAGTATGCCATCAAACCTCGTGGCGGAGCCGAACCGGCAGCTTTCGATGGAAATATCCTTGTTCCTTTCGCAGTGGAATCCTCTTTGTCGGGAGTTCAGAAGGAAGTAGGAGAAAATAATGAATTATGGTACAAACGGACATTCACTGTTCCGGCTAACTGGAAGAATAAGGATATTGTCCTTAACTTCGGTGCGGTAGACTGGAAGACGGATGTGTTTGTTAATGATATCCTGATTGGTTCTCATCAGGGAGGTTTTACCCCGTTCTCATTCAATATCACTCCTTATCTGACAGGTAAGAACAATCAGAAACTGGTGGTTCGCGTTTGGGACCCGAGTGATAAAGGATACCAGCCGCGCGGTAAGCAAACATCTAACCCGGAAGGTATCTGGTATACTCCGGTAACAGGTATCTGGCAAACTGTATGGCTCGAGCCGGTAGCAGCTAACCATATCACTTCTGTTAAATCGATTCCGAACATCGATAACGGTACAGTGAATGTAACAGTCGGAACTTCTGCTCCATGTTGCAACACATCTATTGTAGAAGTTAAGTTGATGGATAAAGGCCAGGTGGTAGCTTCCGCCAAAGGCTTGCAGGGTAAAGAACTTCGTCTGGCTGTTCAGAACCCGACTCTTTGGGATACTTCCAATCCTTATTTGTATGATATGAAAGTATCGTTGATCAAAGACGGTAAAGTATTAGACAATGTAAAATCATATACTGCTTTCCGTAAAATCTCAAGCAAAAGAGATGCTAACGGCGTTATGCGTATGCAGTTGAACAATAAGAACGTATTCCAGTATGGTCCTCTGGATCAAGGTTGGTGGCCTGACGGATTATATACAGCTCCTACCGATGAAGCTTTGTTGTATGACATCGTTAAAACAAAAGACTGGGGATTCAATATGATCCGTAAACACGTGAAGGTTGAACCGGCTCGCTGGTATTATCATTGTGATAAGGAAGGTATCCTTGTTTGGCAGGATATGCCAAGCGGTGACATGGGTAACCAATGGGCTCCTCATACTTATAACGGAGGAACAGATAAAAATCGTTCTGCAGAATCTGTGGCAAACTATTACCAGGAATGGAAAGAGATCATGGATATGTGTATTTCCTATCCTTCTATCGTTGTCTGGGTTCCTTTCAACGAAGCATGGGGACAGTTCGATACTGAAAAAGTGGCTGAATGGACAAAGAACTACGATCCTTCCCGTCTGGTGAACCCGGCCAGTGGTGGTAACCACCGTGCTTGCGGCGATATCCTCGACTTGCATAACTATCCGGGACCGAACATGTTCCTGTATGATCCGCAGCGTGTAACTGTATTAGGTGAATATGGTGGTATCGGTCTGCCGTTGGAAAACCATTTGTGGTGGAACAAGCGTAACTGGGGATATGTACAGTTCAAGAACAGCGACGAGGTAACTGCCGAATATGTAAAATATGCCAACGAATTGAAAGGAATGGTAGATCGTGGTTTCTCTGCTGCTGTTTATACCCAGACAACAGACGTGGAAGGTGAAGTAAACGGTTTAATGACTTACGATCGTAAAGAGATCAAGATCAATGAAGCAGCTGTAAAGAAAGCAAATCAAGCTGTAATTAACCAATTATCTAAATAATCATAAGGTGTAAACAATCACCACAAAAGGGAGTTGTGTTATTTCCCGGGGAGAAAGAGTTTCTCTCCGGGAAATTTTTTTGTTTTAGTGGCTGGAACAAAATTAAATGCCCTTTGTTCACTATATACCTATCTTGTGTAAATCAATTATAATCTGTACATTTGCCGGATAAACGAATATGATAATGAAATATAATACAGAAGAAAAGAAATTGGTTATGCCCGAATACGGACGCAATATCCAGAACATGGTAGATTATTGTGTTGCTATTGAGGACAGAGAGGAACGGAAACGTTGCGCCAATACGATAATCAACATTATGGGAAACATGTTTCCCCACCTGCGTGATGTGAACGATTTCAAACACATTTTGTGGGATCACCTGGCTATTATGGCCGACTTTAAGCTGGATATCGATTATCCTTACGAGATCGTAAAAAAGGAAAATCTGTATGCCCGTCCGCCGCGCATCCCTTACAACAATAACCGTATCCGCTACCGTCACTACGGAAAAACATTGGAACTGATGATCCGTAAGGCAACCGAACTGGAAGCAGGTGTTGAAAAGGACCAGCTAATCAAGCTATTGGCTACCCAGATGAAGAAATCGTTCCTTACCTGGAACAAAGAATCAGTAGACGACCGCAAGATATTCAAAGACCTCGACGAAATGTCGGAAGGTTCGATCGTACTGAATGAAGAAGAACATAAACTGACCGAAAGCCGCGATATCCTCGCCCGGAATAATAATAATAACACCAAAAAGAATTATCCCCGTAAAAGCCGATGAGTTCATTTGTTATAGAAGGTGGATATAAACTGTCAGGGGAGATTACTCCGCAAGGTGCCAAGAACGAAGCACTCGAGGTGATCTGCGCTGTTTTGTTGACTCCGGAGAAAGTAACCATCCATAATGTACCGGATATCCTCGACGTGAATAACCTGATACAGCTTCTTCGCGATATGCAGGTGAAAGTAGACCATCCGGCAACCGGAACGTATACTTTCCAGGCAGATGCCATTGACCTGGATTATCTGAATACGGATGAATTCATGCGTAAGAGCGGTTCGTTGCGTGGTTCGGTTATGATTGTCGGTCCGTTGGTTGCCCGTTTCGGCAAGGCGTTGATCCCGAAACCGGGAGGCGATAAGATCGGTCGCCGCCGCCTGGATACCCATTTTGTCGGTATTCAGAAGCTGGGTGCCTGCTTTAGCTACGATGCCGAACGCCAGCTTTACGAGATTGAAGCCAAACGTTTGAAAGGTGCTTATATGCTTCTGGACGAGGCCTCTGTTACCGGTACTGCCAATATCCTGATGGCCGCTGTACTGGCGGAAGGAACAACCACCATCTATAATGCAGCTTGCGAACCTTACCTGCAACAATTATCTTCCATGCTTAACCGGATGGGAGCCGATATTTCGGGCGTAGGCTCAAACCTATTGACAATTAAAGGCGTTGATTCGCTGGGTGGAACCGTTCATACCATTCTACCCGACATGATCGAAGTCGGTAGTTTTATCGGTATGGCCGCTATGACCGCATCCGATATCACGATAAAGAATACCGGATATGATAAGTTGGGAATTATCCCCGAGTCATTCCGCCGTCTGGGGATTACCGTCGAGCAGATCGGCGACGATATTCATATCCCTACTCACGACTCGTATGAAATAGATACTTTTATCGATGGCTCCATCATGACCATTGCCGATGCTCCCTGGCCGGGACTGACTCCCGACTTATTGAGTGTATTCCTCGTAGTGGCTACGCAGGCCGTAGGTAGTGTACTGATCCATCAGAAGATGTTCGAAAGCCGTTTGTTCTTTGTCGACAAACTGATCGACATGGGGGCACAGATCATCCTTTGCGATCCTCACCGGGCTACGGTGATCGGGTTGGGTAACCGTTTCAAATTGCGTGGTTCCAATATGGTTTCTCCGGATATACGTGCCGGAATCGCCTTGTTGATCGCCGCTATGAGTGCGGAAGGAACCAGCCATATCCACAATATCGACCAGATAGACCGTGGGTATCAGAATATCGATATACGTTTGAATAACATAGGAGCCCGTATCACGCGGCTCTGATATTCCCTGTTATGATAAAAAGAGAAGAAGTTTTTAAGATCGGGATGTTTGCCAAGCCCCACGGAATAAAAGGGGAGATTTCGCTCGTGACGAACAGTGACGTGTTCGATGAAGCGGAAGACCCTTGTGTGATCTGTGAGATAGATGGTATCCTGGTACCGTTCTTTGTCGAAGAATACCGTTATAAGACCGATACGGTTATCCTGTTGAAGCTGGAAAATGTGAACGATGAGAAATCCGCCCGTGAGTTTACCAATCGGGAAGCATTCTTCTTGTTGGATGCTGTCGATGAGGAAGATCTGGTAGGCGATATGACGTGGGATAGCTTCATCGGTTACACCGTTATCGACGAACATCACGGCGAGCTTGGTAAAATAACCGATGTAGACGAAACGACGATCAACGTTCTTTTACAGATCGACCATAACGGAGAAGAATTGCTCCTCCCGGCCGCGGAAGAGCTGATTACCTCGGCAGATCATGATAACAAAACGCTTCAGGTTTCCGTGCCCGAAGGTTTGCTTGATTTATAAAAACGTTAATTAGAGTAAACAATGCCCGTGTCGATACGGTTTTTGCTACTTTTGCGTTTTAACATAAAAACATGGCACGAAAACAACGAAAGAATAACAAGAAATCATTCTGGCACCGGATCCGGTTTAAATACAAGCTGTCTTTTTTCAACGAAACGACGCTCGAAGAAGTATGGTCTTTCCGGTTGTCGCAGTTATCCGCTTTCCTTACGCTTGCCTTGTTTGCTTTCTTCCTGATTGCCGTAACCGCATTGATCATTATCAAGACGCCGATACGTAACTACCTGCCGGGTTATCTGGATGTGGAAATACGTAAGGAAATTATGCAAAATGCTTTGCGGGCCGATTCGCTGGAGCGGATGATCTCTATCCAGTCTCTTTATCTGGAAAACGTAGCCGGTATCCTGTCGGGAACGATCGAGCTCGACTCCATCCGTCAGATAGACTCGTTGGCACATGTGGATGCCAACTATGAAATACCCCGTACCAAATCGGAAGAGAAATTCGTGAAGAACTTCGAAGAAGAGGAAAAGTATAACCTGACGGTATTGAATCCCAATCCGGTTCCTACCGACGGAGTCTTTTTCTATAAGCCGGTCAACGGTGTCGTATCTTCTCATTATGAAGCAGACGCCCGTCATTTCGGTGTGGATCTGGTGGCA
>ERZ812616.3426-NODE-3426-length-11065-cov-3.255223_pt1 | contig 11065 bp, 6 predicted proteins | sample MGYA00376249_ERZ812616 | MGnify/ENA primary metagenome ERZ812616 (study PRJEB26924, sample SAMEA4378265) | human gut metagenome | biome: human gut; feature: human-associated habitat; material: faeces | place: China | collected 2013 ... | reverse complement strand
TAGAGGTGTTCCGTTGAGGATGATATCCCAGGTGACAGGAGCTATCTTTTTCATCATAAGCGTTACTCCGCAATACTTTTCTTGTGATAAGCGGACTGCTTTCACTATTTTGGCGCTGTCGGCTGGGTTGGCAACAACATGGTAAGTCACATGAAAGCCGGTGTAGACCATCGGAATGCCGTCGGATGTTTCTGCGGTGACGTCAATGGAGAGACTTTCAAAATGTACCCGCATCTTCCGGAAAAGGGGGGCTACATCCATGCCTGTACATCCGGCCAAGGCAACCAACATCAGAGCTTTGGGGCGCGGCCCTTCATCGTTACCCCCGTTTTCTACGGAGGTATCGATGATGATCGGGTGGCCGTTCAACTCGGTTTCAAAAGTAGAATCTTTTTTCCACTTTAATGTGATCTGAGCGGACATATACCTTATTTATTTAGAGTCTCCTGTAGTTTGGCATCTATCTCTTCACCATGAATATTCTTGGCGATGATTGTACCGTCTTTGTCGACCAGAACCGTATGAGGAATGCTGTTTACTCCGTATAGAGCGGCACCTGCATTTTGCCAGCCTTTCAGGTCAGATAGTTGTATCCAGGTAATGTTCAGGTCTTTTACACCTTTTGCCCATGCATCGGCTTTACTATCCAATGAAATACCAACGATTTCAAAACCTTTATTCTTGTATTGTTTGTATAGTTCGACTAAATGCGGTGTTTCTTTACGGCAAGGAGGACACCAGGAGGCCCAGAAGTCGATCAGGACAACTTTGCCATTACCTACAAATTCAGACAGTTTGTGAACTTCACCTTTAGGATCAGCCATTTCGAAATCTGCGAACTGTTTGCCGACAGCTACATTTTTCAGTATTTCGAGGCGGCTCATCATTTTGTCGATACCCGGGAATGCCTTGAACGTAGAGTCAGCCTGCGAAATGATTTCACTCTGCTGTTCCTCACTCAGATTGTAACGGTTGTCAAACGTATATTTAGCAGACATTTTTTGATCCATGTGAGCCAGGATATAGTTACAGATTGCCCGTGTGATCTTTTCACTGAATTCGTCATACTTCTTTTCAGCGGCTTTGGCTATATCTTTATCTTCAGAACGGATTGCATCCCCCAGTTTACCCATTTCATCATAAATCGGAGCGATCTCATCTTTCAATGCCTTTTCTGCATCATTGGCCGGTGTTCCGGTCACAACGGAGAATGTATCGAGGTTGGCGATGATTTTTCCGTTTTCAAGGGTGAAGGTTGTTTTAAACAAATTGGGTTTGCCACGTTCTTCGGGAACAACATCCGTCGAGAACTGAAGAGTAGCAAGCAGCGAACCCTCTTGTGTCCCTTGAAATCTGAAAGTGTTGTTTTCCACTAATGCACTGTCCAAAGGTGGGACATCCGGATTTCCGTACTCATAGAGGTATACATACTTTCCATTCAGATCGGCGTTTGATACTGTACCGGTTATTTCGTAACCCGGTTTTTCGCTGCAGGCAGCAAGAAGCAGTGCGGAAGCAGCAAGAGGTAGATACTTTTTCATATATTATATGTGTTAAAACGATATTATCACCTTCGAATATGCGAAGTTATCGCTTTATTAATAATCCTTTATTCCTTTAAGCTTAAAAAGTTTTAATATTACGGAAAAGATGGATTATATTTGTCGTCTGATCAATAATAAACATAATAATGACTCGATTCCTATCAATACGATTTCTATTATTGGGCTTATTCCTGCTGTGTCCTTTTTTTAAAGGAGCGGCATCGATGGCGTTCCATAAAGCGAATAATATTGATTTGTCGAATAATGCGATAATAGATATTTATCAGGATGCCCATGGTTATATATGGCTTGGAACGTATGACGGATTGAACTTGTATAATGGGAAGAATACCTATGTTTACCGTTTTGAACCTGATAATAAAAATACACTTTGCAGCAATATTATTCATAAGATTTCGGGAGGTGGAGGAGAATATCTATGGATCTCGACCTCGATGGGACTGAACCGGTTTTCATTGAGAGATCGCAAAGTGACGGAGTCGTATATGGAATATCCCGAATGCCGCCTGATTGTTGCTGACTCTCTGGAAAATACGCTATTGGTAAGCCGGAAGAATTTTATTTCTTGTTATACCGCCCGGGCTGGTTCTTTTCAGGATATTTATACAAAAGGGATAACACCGGATGCAGTAAAAGCCTTGTTTACCGATGAGCAAGGGGATTTTTATATCCTTTCGTCTGACGGCTTTCTGAGAAAGATCATTCCGGATTATTCTACTTTACCTCTTAAATTACAGATAAAAGAAAGCAAAATACATGATAAAGAGATAAGGCAGGCTTTTTATGAAGAAGGTGTCCTCTATTATGTGGATACTGAGAATAGATTGTATCAATATGGAATGAAGGATAAAAAGGAAAAATATTTGTCTGATCTTTCCGTCTGGATGAAGAAATATGGGGATATATCCCGTATTGTTTCTTTTCAGTCGAAACAATACCTGGCATTCAGGGATGGTTTATTGATGGATCTGGATGATCCGGAAGGAGCTTTCGATCTGAATATCGGTATTTTTAGTATGATTAAAGACAATAAACAGAATATTCTTTGGATTGGAACGGACGGACAAGGTGTCAGGATGTTTTACGATAAGTCAGAGCGTTTTGACGGGTTGTTGCTGGAAGATTTGCCTTTTGTGATGCGTAATCCTGTACGTTCGGTTTATACCGACGAAGATAAAACGTTATGGTTCGGAACAAAAGGCGATGGCTTTGTTCGTATAAAGGAGTATGATTCTTATAAGGGAAAACAGATACCTTCCGATAAAATAACCCGTTATACCACAGCCAACGGACTTTCTAATAACCGTGTATATTGTTTTTATAAGAGCCGGTATCATTCTTTGGTATGGATCGGAACGGATGGTCCGGGACTTTCCTATTATTCGTATGAAGATGGGAAGGTGTATACACTTCCCAGTAAGATCGATACAAAATTAAGATATGTGCATTCCATCTGTGAGGTAAATGATTCTACTTTATGGGTAGCCACGACAGGGGATGGATTGATCGAGGTTATTCTGGAGAAAAGTAAATCGGGTCTGATCGTTAAATACATTGATTCCTATCAACTGGAGAAGGATGGAAAAATCTGTAACGAATTCTATTCGATGTATTATGACGGAAAATCGACTATATACCTGGGTAGCCGCGGCGGATACGGGATGGCACGTTTTGACCTGCTTACCCGGGAATATGACTTTATGTCGATGAATAATTCATCCAACCAGGCAATTGGTGACGTATTAAGCCTGTATTATAGTAGCGACTCGACCTTTTATCTGGGTGCCAGTTCCGGAATGACCCGTATGAAATGTAATTCATCAGGTACCTGTGATGTCAGGCAGTTCGACAGGAGTGACGGTATCAGCAACGATATGATCCACGGTATACTGGAAGACCGGGATGAATGTATCTGGTTAAGTACCAATAAAGGATTGACGAAATATAATCCCCGTAACAGTTTCTTTCATAACTATGGGCATCAGGAGTTGAAAGTTACTGAATTTTCGGATGACGCCTATTGGATATGCGAATATACCGGACGGTTGTTTTTCGGTGGTATTGACGGTCTCGTCTGGATCGAACCCCAAAATGACCAGTTGGAAAATTTTCGGCCGGACCTTCATTTCTTTGAACTGAAGATGGGAGGGGAGACGGTAAGTCTTTACGACTATACGGATGCAGAATCAGCCCAGCTCGTGATTCCTCCGGATATCTCGACGTTTAGTATCTCGTTTGTTGCAACAGATTATATTCATGGAGAAAACTATGAATACTCTTACCTGTTGCAGAATTATAATACCGGCTGGACGGAATTACAGAAGAATAATGAAATATCGTTCACCAAACTTCCTTACGGTAACTATGTGTTGAAAGTTCGCTACAAAAACGATGTGTATGACTCGAATGCCCGCGAATACCTTTTACCATTGAAGGTACTTCCTCCCTGGTATCGTTCAACTTGGGCAATCGTATTATATGTGTTTGCATTTCTTCTTTTATTAACGGGGTTACTCTACCGTTTCAACCGGAGGATGGCAGAAAAGCAACAACTCGTTGCACGGAAGATCAGGGAAGAACAAAAGGAAAAACTATATGAGGCAAAGCTGAATTTCTTCGCTAATATCACACATGAACTTTGTACTCCGCTTACTTTGATCAACGGGGTGGGGGATTATATCCATACTTATGCAGAGAATACTTCGGATAATAAACTGATAAGATATATCCGTATATTGCGGGATAACGTAATAAGCCTCAACGAACTGATCCAGGAAATCCTCGACTTCCGCAAGATAGAGGAAGCGGGAATGAACTATTTCAGTATTAAAAAGACATCCGTTTCCGATATTATTCGCAGGCAATACGACTCCTTTACCCCTATTGCCGAGCAGAATGGAATAAACTTTACGATATCTCTGCCGGACTCTCTTAATTGGAATACCGATCCTACCGGTCTGAAGAAGATTTTGGTTAATCTGATATCCAACGCTTTCAAATATACGGACGAGGCCGGCAACATCCGTATCTCGGCAACGATAGAGGATGATTCGTTAGTCATCAGCGTATATAATACTGGTAAAGGTATATCGGAAGCAGACCTGAATACAATTTTTGACCGATATCGTATACTGGGTGATCTGGATGGAAACAATTATACCCAAATGACTTCCAGAAACGGTTTGGGATTGTTCATCTGTCATAGTATGGTGCAGTCTTTGCGTGGTACGATAGAAGTGAAAAGTGAAGAAGGTAAATTCGCTGAATTTATCGTCCGGTTACCACATCTGGAAGTGGATGAAGACGATACGGTGGAAGATAACGAAGAACCTGATACCTGTATTTTACCGACTTCTCCGGATCAGGGTGAGATAGGGATACCGGTTTCTGCGGATGACAAACCTTGTATCCTTGTGGTAGACGACAATAAAGATATTGTTTGGCTTATCAAAGAATCCTTATCCCCGGCTTATACGATAGAAGAAGCGTTCAGTGTGGAAGAGGCACTCGCTTTGATGGAGAAACAAACACCGGCTCTTATTATTACAGATATAATGATGCCGGATATAGACGGCCTTGAGCTGATCAGTCGCGTGAAGTCGGATAAGTTTACGCGGCATATCCCGTTGATCGTCGTTTCCGCCCGTATCTCCGAAAGCGATCAGGCTGAAGGATTGGACCTGGGGGCTGACGCTTACCTGACTAAACCGTTCTCGTCGGTTGTGCTCCGTTCGGTGGTGAATCGTCTGATGACCAGTAAGAAGGAACTGAAAGATTACTACTATTCACCGGAAAGTGCTTACGAGCAATCCGGGGGACAGTTGATCCATCAGGAAGACAAGGAATTTATGGATGAAGTTATTGCTATCATCACAGAGAATCTGGATAAGGAAACTTTGCGTCCCGAGCTGATTGCAGAGAAAATGGGTATGAATACCCGTTCGCTTTACCGTCGGTTTAAGAAAATATCTCCGCTTACTCCGACCGACTTTATTAAGGATTACCGGCTGACGTATGCTGCCCAATTGCTGGTAACGACCAATCTGAATGTACAGGAGATCATCTATAAAGTTGGTATTTCGAACAAATCCTATTTCTACCGCGAGTTCGCCTCCAAGTACAATCAGACACCCAAAGAATACCGGAATACCCGGTAAATGCCTGATTTCTTGTTGGTGTCATAAATAACCAAAAGAGTGTCATAATCTACATCCGGCAGATTATGACACTCTTTTGGTATTTGAGGAATAACCCTGGGAAATGGAAACTCACTAATATTGCATTCGAAAATTATCACCGCCTTTGTTTGATAGGCATTTTCAGACAAAGGCGTTTTTGGGGAGTTGTTTTCTTTGGATAGTGAATGCATTATTGAGTTAACAGTAAAGTTGTGTTGTTATGAATAAATATGTAATTGTAGTAGTTAGCTTACTCTTATTCTCTGCATGTAGGGAAAATATCTCTGTAAATGTCCCGGAATTATCGGACGGAGATCCTACCACTTGTTATACGGGAGCGCAGGGCTTAAATAAAATCGTTTTTGATACTCAATGCAGCATTCCTATCCAAAGTTACAAACTCTACTCATCAGGAGAAACGCCGGAACACGATCCGGCGACCTGGACATTAAAAGGTTCGTACGACGGAACGAAATGGGTGGTGATTGACGAACGCAAAGACCAACGTTTCTGCTCCCGCTATCAGGAGATACTTTGCACGATAGCTAATCCTTCAAATTATAAACAGTATATGCTGGAAGCATCCACTGAAGGAAATGATATATTGATAATAGGCGATGTCTCTTTCTCAGAAAAGAACCTCCTGACAGACTGGAAAGATTTCAGATATCCCGAAGTAGACTTCGAGGTGCTCGATCCTCAGACAAAGGGGGCGTCCATCTATGCCGACCTGGTGCAGGATCCGGACGCTTACATAAAATACCATGCCGAAAAGGTAGCGGAAATCCTTTTTTATACTGCCCAGGATACGATGAATGACGTGCAGACCATTCAATATACACTGAAAGACTACGACGGTGTATCTGCCAAATCCGGCAATCCCCCTGTTATTTCCATCGAATACAGTACACAACACATAGAGAAGTCAGCCAACGAGTCGTTGTATAAACTCGACTTTGAGACACGTGGCGTCTTATATCATGAGTTGGTTCATGCCTATCAGTTCGAACCGAGAGGTATCGGGAGTTATTCTACCAATAAGGAATTTTGGGCCTGTATCGAAGGAATGGCTGATGCTGTGCGGGCAGAAGCCGGCTTTTTTGATATGAATACACGCAAGCCCGGAGGTAATTGGATGGATGGTTACCGCACAACGGGTTTCTTTATCCAATGGCTGAAAACCAAAGATCCGGATGCTATACGTAAATTCCATCTGACTGTCCGCGACCTGGAAGTCTGGAGTTTCGATAAAGCGATAAAAAGTGTCTTCGGTGAAGATAGCAGCATCGAGGGCATGTGGAATGAGTACCAGGCATTCCTGACGAAATAACAAATACATTATATATTATGAAGTCTTCAACATGTTTAGCCTTAATTCTGTCTGCTTTACTGGCAGGAGGAAATTTATTTGCTCAGCAGGATAAAGTCTCATTTGTGAACCCGATCATCGGAACGAACGGGATGGGACATACTTTTCCGGGAGCATGCGTACCGTTCGGACTGGTACAGTTGAGTCCGGATACCGATACGATCCCGCATAATGTGGACGGCAAATATCAACCCCGCGCTTACGAATATTGTGCCGGTTACCAGCATAAAGACAGCAGCATTGTCGGTTTCAGCCATACCCATTTTAGCGGAACAGGACATTCCGACCTGGGTGATATCCTGATTATGCCGACTACCGGCTGCCTGAAACTGAATCCCGGAACAGCAACCAATCCCGACGGCGGCTATCGTTCCCGATTCTCACACGACACGGAGATCTCCCGTCCCGGTTATTATGAAGTGATGCTGGCCGATTACGGTGTGAAAGCACAACTGACTACAACCAAACGGGCAGGAATACATAAATATACTTTCCCGAAAGAATCGGAGAATCAGCGTATTATCCTGGATATGATACATGGTATTTACAACTACGACGGAAAGGTTCTATGGACAAGTATCCGTGTGGAAAATGATACGTTAGTGACAGGATATCGTATAACCAACGGTTGGGCACGAGCCAATTACACCTATTTCGCCATGTCTTTCTCCAAACCGGTTATCCATTACGGCTGCGATGAAAAAGCAAAAGTCGATTACCGTGGCGGTTACGGCAAGTTCAATATGAAAGAGAACTTCCCGGATATAGGCGGACGGAAGATCGTTGCTTATTTCGATTTCGATCCTGCTTCTTCGGATGAACTGGAAGTAAAAGTAGCCCTTTCCGGTGTAAGCACCGATGGCGCTTTGAAAAACCTGCATGCCGAAGCTACCGGATATAGTTTTGACCAACTGGCTTCACGTGCTGCGGATACCTGGAATAAGGAACTTTCTATTATAGATGCGAAAGGTACTGACGATCAGATGGCGATGCTTTATACCTCTCTGTACCATACGATGATCAATCCTTGTGTCTATACTGATGTAGATGGTCAGTATCGTGGCCTGGATGGTAATATTCATAAAGCAGACGATTTCACTAATTACACGGTCTTTTCTGTTTGGGATACGTACCGGGCTTTGCATCCGCTGTTTAATATCATCAATCGCCAGGTGAATACCGATATCGCACGTTCCATGCTGAAACATTGCGAACAAAGTGTACATAAGGCGTTGCCTGTATGGAGCCATATGGCAAACGAGAACTGGTGTATGATCGGTTATCATTCTGTATCCGTATTGGCTGATGCCGTGGCAAAAGGCTTGCCGCTGGATAAGGAGGAAGTGTTGAAAGCAATGGTCAGCAGTTCTACTATTCCTTATTATGACGGAACGAAAGAATTGATGGAAAAAGGATATGTCTCCCTCGACCGTAGTGGCAGTGCCGCTTCGTTGACACTCGAATATTCCTACGACGACTGGACGATTTATAATACAGCCCTTCTGGCAGGAAATCGTGAAGTTGCCGACCGTTATAAAAAACGGGCTATGAACTATACCAATGTATTCGACACCAGTATCGGTTATGCCCGTCCCCGTTATTCCGACGGACGCTGGAAAGAGAACTTCAACCTGCTGAGCACACACGGCGAAGGTTTTATCGAAGGCAATGGCCTGAACTATTCGTTCTATGTACCCCAGGATGTAAACAATATGATCCGATTGATGGGAGGCGACAAGTCATTCATCACTAAACTGGACTCTCTCTTCACTATGCACCTGCCCGACGAATTTTTCGCCGAAACGGAAGATGTTACCAAAGAAGGTCTTTTGGGTGGTTATGTGCATGGTAACGAACCGAGCCATCATATCCCATTCCTGTATATGTGGACTACACAACCCTGGAAAACCCAGTACTGGCAACGTGAGATCATGAACAAGATGTACCGCAACAATATCGACGGCCTGTGTGGTAACGACGATTGCGGCCAGATGTCTGCCTGGTATATTCTGTCGGCGATGGGTTTCTATCCTGTTTGCCCGGGAACCGACCAATATGTATTGGGTGCCCCTTATCTGCCTTATATGAAAGTATCTCTTGAAAACGGAAAGACATTCGAAGTCAGGGCCGACAAGGTAAGCGACAAGAACCGTTACGTCAAATCCGTAAAACTGAACGGGAAACCATATACCAAAGCGTATATTACTCAACAAGATATAATGAACGGGGGAGAGCTGACCTTCGAAATGACATCTGCTCCAAACAAGAAGCGTGTCTTTGCCGAAGCTGACAAACCTTATTCTTTATCATCAAATTAAAATAACATATATTAGACCATGAAGAGACTATTTGTTTTAGCTATTGCTCTTTGCGGCAGCTTGTTTTCGATGAAAGCTGCTGCAAAGGCAGACCTCGTGGATTACGTAAATCCGTTGGTTGGTTCTCAGTCCAAGCACTCCCTGTCGACAGGAAATACCTATCCGGCTATTGCTATGCCGTGGGGTATGAATTTCTGGATGCCGCAAACCGGAAAGATGGGTGACGGCTGGGCATATACCTATGATGCCGATAAGATACGCGGTTTCAAACAAACCCACCAACCCAGCCCGTGGATCAACGATTACGGCCAGTTTGCCATTATGCCGATAACCGGCAAAGTGGTGTTCGACCAGGATAAACGTGCCAGCTGGTTTTCCCACAAGGCAGAAGTTGCCAAACCGAACTATTATCGTGTGTATCTGGCCGATCATGATGTGGTGACGGAGATTGCGCCGACAGAACGTGCTGCTATGTTCCGTTTCACTTTCCCTGAAACTGATAAATCGTATGTGATCGTCGATGCATTCGACCGCGGCTCTTATATCAAGATCATTCCGGAAGAGAATAAGATCATCGGTTATACGACCCGTAACAGCCGTGGTGTACCGGAGAATTTCAAGAATTACTTTGTTGTTGTCTTTGATAAACCTTTTACTTATAAGGCAACGGTTGGCGACAACGAGATCCGTAAAGGTGAAATCGAAGCTCAGGAAGATCATACCGGAGCGATTATCGGTTTTTCTACCCGTCGCGGCGAACTCGTTCATGCCCGTGTCGCTTCTTCTTTTATCAGTCCTGAACAGGCTGAACAAAACCTGAAAGAGTTGGGCGACCGTTCTTTCGATCAGATTGCTGATGCCGGTCGTAAGACATGGAACGAAACATTAGGACGTATACAGGTGAATGACGATAATATTGACAAGCTGCGTACATTCTACTCTTGCCTGTACCGTTCGGTTCTTTTCCCCCGTAGCTTCTATGAAGTGGATGCCAATGGAAACGTAATGCATTATAGTCCGTATAACGGTGAAGTGTTGTCTGGCTATATGTTTACCGATACCGGTTTCTGGGATACCTTCCGTTGTCTGTTCCCGTTCCTGAACCTGGTCTATCCGTCGATGAATGTGAAGATGCAGGAAGGGTTGGTGAATACGTATAAGGAAAGTGGTTTCCTTCCGGAGTGGGCGAGCCCCGGTCATCGTGGCTGTATGGTAGGAAACAACTCGGCTTCTGTTGTTGCAGACGCTTATCTGAAAGGCTTACGCGGTTACGATATCGAAACGCTTTGGGAAGCTGTTGTACATGGTGCGAACAATGTGCATCCGAAAGTATCATCTACCGGTCGTCTGGGTTACGACTATTATAACAAGTTGGGTTATGTACCTTACAATGTGAAGATCAACGAAAGTGCCGCCCGTACATTGGAATATGCATACGACGATTGGACGATCTATAAATTAGGAAAAGCACTCGGTAAACCGGAGTCTGAAATAGCCATCTTTGCCAAACATGCAATGAACTATAAGAACCTGTTTGATCCCGAAACCAAATTGATGCGTGGACGTAACGAGGATGGTACATTCCAGTCTCCGTTCAACCCGTTGAAGTGGGGAGACGCTTTCACCGAAGGAAAC
>ERZ812616.3415-NODE-3415-length-11122-cov-4.571067_pt1 | contig 11122 bp, 7 predicted proteins | sample MGYA00376249_ERZ812616 | MGnify/ENA primary metagenome ERZ812616 (study PRJEB26924, sample SAMEA4378265) | human gut metagenome | biome: human gut; feature: human-associated habitat; material: faeces | place: China | collected 2013 ... | reverse complement strand
GAAAGCCGCCTTTTTTGATTTCGGATTGCACGCCGCGGCAGCGCACGCGCCGTAGGCGCACACGTTTGCGGCGTGAGAGGTTTTTTTGTCACGCACACGCCCCAGGGCGGCTTCGCTTGCCGCTTTGCGGCAATTCACCTTCTGTCGCGACAAAAAACGATCAAGATCATTGCGCGCCTGCGGGCGCGCAATTTTTTTGGGTTGTACGGGGTTGTACAAAAAATATTGGCGAAAGTCCGCTCAGGTGAGCGGGCTTTCCTTTTTTTCGGCGGGCCGCGGCTGGAAAAGGGGAATTTCGCTCCCCGCGCGGCGGCGCGGACTACTGTTACTTGCCGCCTGACCGCTGCGCGGGTCATCAGAACACAAAAAGCGGCTTAGGCCGCTTTTTTTATATTTGTGCTTATATATTATATGTATGTGGTGGCGGATAATGGGGTTTTCTGTGGTTTTATGTCAAGCTGTAACAGAAGCGGCGGTTTGTTACAAGTGTGTTACAGATGGGGCGAAAGCGTTGACTTGAAATTTTGCTTGTGGTAAGGTGACAGTGCAGAAAGGGTGGGGAACGGTGCGTTCCCGACTTAGTTACGGGATCGGCATGCCACGGTAAGTAAGCCGAGAAACGCCGAAACTTGCTCCTTTCTGACAAACGAACCATCTTTAAGGGGATGCGATAGCAACTAAAATCGCGCGTTTTCCTGCAAAACGGTCAAAAATGCAAGAAAATCGAAATGTTTTGCAACTTTTTCGGTCAACTTTCATTTTCGCCCGCGAACAGCAAAATGTCCGCTTTTCGCTGCCGGAGCGCTCCAAGGGGATGGAAATTTATGAAAGGAGAGTAACATCTATGAAAAAGTTACTCGCAATGGTGCTGGCTCTGGTCATGACTCTGTCTCTGGCCGTCAGCGCCAACGCCTTCAAGGATGACAAGAGCATCAGCGATGATTACGCTGAGTCTGTTGCCGTTCTGAATGGCATGGGTGTGTTCAAGGGTTATGAGGACGGTTCCTTCAAGCCCGAGGGCAACATCACCCGCGCTGAGGTAGCTACGATCGTCTATCGTATCTACACTGCCGACGTCGCCAAGAACGATAAGTCCGGCCTCTATGCCACTTATAACAAGTTCAGCGACATGGCTGGTGCCGGTTGGGCTCAGGGCTACATCGGCTACTGCGCCAACGCCTCCCTCGTCAAGGGCTATCCCGATGGCACCTTCAAGCCGTCCGGCAAGGTCACCGGCTATGAAGTCCTCGCCATGATCCTCCGCGCTGTCGGTTACGACAAGAACAACGAGTTCTCCGGCGCTGACTGGGCGCTCCATGTTGCGCAGACCGCGCAGCAGCTCGGCGTTCTGGACAGAGTGGCGAAGACCACCGACCTGAACGCTCCCGCTTCCCGTGAGCTGGTCGCTGAGCTCCTGTTCCAGGGCATCCAGAAGGCTCAGGTCACCTACACCCCGGCCTTCGGCTATGTGACCGATAAGGTCATCGGTGCCAAGAACAACAGCCTCGGTGAGAAGAACTTCAAGCTCGACTCTGCTAAGTCCTCCGACAAGTGGGGCCGTCCCGCCACCAAGTGGACCTACAACACCGGCGACAAGGCCACTACCTTCGTTGAGAAGCCCAACCTGACCTACACCAAGGCTGTTACTGAGTGCGACGTCGCTCACGACGCTGGCCTGAAGGTCGACACCGCTTACACCCTGTATGTCAACGGCCAGAAGCAGCCCACGACCTACACGGTCAACCTGACCGACACCGTCACCAAGATGGGTGCTCAGGGCCGTCTGGTTGAGGTCTATGACGATACCATCGTCATGATCGACACCTTCCTCGCCAAGGTCACCTATGTTGCTCCTGCCGCTTATGACGCTCAGGGCCACCTGCGCACCGAGGCTACCATCAAGCTCGATGTCTATGCCACCAAGGGCTCCACTGCTGCTACCACGCTCACCCTCACCAACGGCGAGGATGCGTATCCGTATGCTGTCGGCGATTACGTTCTCCTGAACGCCTACACCAACGCTTTTAACAGCGCTACCGAGAGCGGCCTCATCAAGACCGCCGCTGACAAGTACGGCGAGATCGTTTCCAAGGCCACTTCCATTGACGGCGCTCAGAGCGTGATCTACTACAACGCCAAGCAGCACAACGTCGAGGGCACTGTCTATGACGATGCTGTCAAGTTCTACTTCGACAACGCGGTGGCCAGCACCAACAAGTTCACCTGGTTCTTCGATCAGTACAACAACCTCATCGGTAACGTTGAGATCGCTGCCGCTACCAGCTACGGCGTCATCAACTCCATCTGGTGGGCTGGCAACGCTGCGGACGGTTCCGGCGTTGCTAAGGCGAATGTCACCTACATGGACGGCACCACCGCTGTGGTCGACCTGAGCAAGATGACCTACTTCGACGATACTGCTTCCGGCGTTGTGGCCCCCAAGATTGCGACCGGTAAGGTCACCCACAGCACCGGCATCCAGAACAAGGTCATGAAGGTTGATGGTGACTACTTCTACGTTGACTCCTACATCAACACCAACGCTGTCTGTGATGTCAACGGTATCCTGAACGGCCACCTCTTCCAGTTCACCACCCAGGCAAACGGCACTCTCGCCGCTGTCGAAGTCGCTACCGGTGTTGACGCCAAGTTCTTCAACGAGAACCTGTTCGTCAGCAAGAACACCCAGTACAACGGCAAAAACCTGATCGTTGACGATGCCACCGTCTTCCTGGTCCGCAACAACACTACCAATCCCTACACCTTCAAGTCCATCGTTGGTCTCGGCAACATCGACAACTATGCTCAGGCTGAGGTCGACTTCGTCGATCTGAACGGTGATAAGGTCGCCGATTACGTCTACGTCATCGCTGATCCCGTTGCCGCCAAGGTCACCAGCCTCTTCTACTATGCCAACGAGCAGGTCTCCTATGACGCCAAGACCGGTGTCTACACCATCCCCGGCTACGTTGACGGCGTGAAGGGCAACATCTACGGCTCCAAGGACGACGCTATCGTCCTCACCCTGCTCAACGCCCTCAGAACCCAGGCTACCAATAAGGTCGCCGGCGGTCTCTTCAAGGTCGCTCTGAGCAACAACTACGTCAAGGATTATGTCGCCATCGCTGCGATCGGCACTGAGTCCTCCACCACCGCTGCCATCACCGCCTTCACCGGCTATCCCATGGCTGCTGCCTACGCCGGCTACACCGTTAAGGTCGACTCCATCGTGGGCGCTGACAAGGACACCTACAAGAACTCTGTCTACACCGACTATGTCGATGGCACCATCACTGGCGACAAGTTCTACACGGTTTCCGGCAACGGCGTTGACGGCCTGACCAAGATGCCTCTGGCTCTCGGCGACGTCACCACGCAGAACGTCATCGTTGTTTACAACGCTGATCCCGCTGGCACCTCCGCCACCCTCAACCGTCTGGCGCTCCAGGTTTACGCTGTGAACAAGGTCGACACCTCCACCAACCCCGATCCTCTCGCTACCTCTTACACCTACACCCTGAACATCGTGAATAAGGACACCGGTGCTGTTCTCCAGTCCTACGCCAAGACTGTTAAGAATCCCGTTAATGGCACCTACACCATCACCCTTGCTGGTGCTGCTGCTGAGTTCGGCGTCTCTACCGCCAAGCTCACCGCTTTCGGTCCCGACTCCATCACCCTCACCATCGACAGCACTGTTGGCAAGCTCACTGATTCTGGTGTTCTCAACGCTTACTACGCCAACTAATCATTGACGTAAGCGCAAAAAATCTCTGAATAGAGTTTCAGCCCCCGGGGGCTGTTTTTTGTTTTTCTGCGCCTCAGTCCGCGTCACAGCCGAGCACCACATAATGATATGTTTTGCCCGCCTCATTGAACTGGATGGCAGGCGGGGCGAAATACTGATCCTCTTCCTGCTGGCAGAACCAGCTTACGCTGCTGTTGTCCCATATCGCCGCGTTGCCCCGGTTATTCGAGTTGTAAAACCCGCTGACACCGCGCAGCGCCCAGTGCTGCGTGTCGCTCTGCTCGCTCACCATCACAAGCAGCGGGTAAAAGCCGCAGTCGATCTTGTTGGGATTTTCCGCGCCGCTCAGACCATTGCCGGCGTAGCTGCCGTATTTGATGCGGCAGATTTTACCGTTTGCGATCGTCTGCGCCAATGCCGTGATGCGCTCCGCCGCCGTGCCGTCGGCCTCGCTGCGCGCGTCGGTCTCCGCCTTGAGCGCCGCGTCGATGCTCGCAAACGCGGCATTGAAGTCCTGCATTTTGATCGGGTCCTCCTTGACCCACTGCGGAAGTTTGTAATTTGTTGTCGTCTCCATGCTCTTTCCCCCAAATTTTGATAATGTTGGAAAAGGCAGCCCACACCCCCCTGCAAACGCGGGAACACTGATGCATGATTTGCCTTTTCATGATACGCCGTATCATGAAGCAGCGTTGCACACAACGCGGCAAAAAGCTGTACCGCCTCCGGTATTAGAATTCACGATACAACAAATTGCCGCGTTTTGTGCAGCGATCGCCGTTGTGCGCGGGAACTTTTTCGGCTATCATACGTCTATAGAAGTATCCGAAAGAAACGAGGAACGAACGATGAAGAAGCTTCTTTCCCTCCTGCTCCCCCTCGCGCTGGCCCTTTCCCTCGCCGCCTGCGGCGAAAAAAGCACAGACGAGGCCGCGCGCCAAACCCCGCCGACACTGACGGTGACAGGCGCAAACGCTTGCAGCGTCATCCTCAAAAGCAGCAGCTACGACTGGACCTACCCCCAGGGCCTACAGAGCATGACCGTCATTGCCTGCGGCGCGCACCCGCTGGACGAAACCTACCGTGACATCACGCCTGTACTGGAAATGCCCTTTACAGTGTCGGCCGCCTATTTCTACACCGTAACGCTCGATTTCGGCGATAATTCGCCCGATTCCGTCAGTCTCCGCTGCTGGCCGTCCGACGCCTGGGGCAGCACCGGCCTGCCGTCCGAGACCGTGACCGCCCAGCGGCAGGATAACGGCACATTCCGCGCAGAACTGCCGCAAAGCGACGGCATTTTCGCCGTCGACGCGCTCTGGGACGGCAGCAGTGCGACCTACACCTTCTGCACGCAGGCGGAGGGGAGCGAAGAGCTCCACCCGGGCGCGGTGCTCAGCATCGGCGAGAGCGAGGACATCCGCAAGATCGACATCTCGTGGCGCAGCGGCGGCGTGAACATCTATGCCGCCGAGCAGAGCGCGCAGATCAGCGTGAAGGAGGAATCCACCGCGCCGCTCGCCGAGAGCGAGAAGATGGTCTGCGCGATCGACGGCGACACGCTGCGCATCCGCTTCCTCGGCGACGCTTACCGCGGCAGCTACGACGGGGAAAAGTACCTCGACGTGGGACTTCCGAGGGAACTGGTCAGCGCCGGTCACTTTGAGGAGATAAAAGTCGAAACAACGGACGCCTACGCCTACGTGAGCGCCGATGCGCAGAAGATCGAGCTTTCGACGCTCAGCGGCGATGCGCGCGTGATGTGCGCAAGCTGCCCCGCGGTCGAGATCGAAACGGTGAGCGGCAGCGTGGGCGTGGTGGACGGCACATGGGGGAAAATCGAGCTCTCGACCGTCTCCGGCGCGATCGAGCTTGCGGGCGAAGCGGAAAATGCCGAGATCGAAACCGCGAGCGGCAAGGTGGATATCGCCGGCGCGCTCGGCGCGCTGGACTTCGAAAGCGTCAGCGGCAACCTGATTTTGGCTACCGAGCGTGCGCTGCGCCTTGATGCCGAAACGGAGAGCGGCAGCATCTATCTGACCCTTCCCGCGCAGGACGGCTTTACTCTCGACTATGAAACGAAAAGCGGCGCGTTCCGCTCCGCGCTCACCGAGCGCGAGGGCACGCTCATCGCCTGCGGCGACCGCGAAACGCACTACTCCGTGCCCGCGCTCGACGGCGGCGCGGTGAGCGAGCTTACGATCGAAACGATGAGCGGCACGCTGACGATCGAAGCCTCCCCCGGCGGCAACTGAAACGAGCAAAAAAAGAGAGCGGCGGCGCCGCTCTCTCTTTTTTCGTTATTTCTCGTCGATTGCAAGCCACGTCTGGTCGAAGCCGTAGGGGAGCAGCTCTTTGATGTGCAGGCGCTTCTCCTCGCCCTTTTTGTTGAGGCACACGACCTCCATGTCGGGCCCGAACTCGTAGAGCACCTGACGGCACGCACCGCAGGGGTAGCAGTAGTCGTCGCTGCGCCCAGCGATGACGATGCGCTTGAAGCGCCGGTGCCCCTCGCTCACGGCCTTAAACGCCGCGGTGCGCTCGGCGCAGTTCGTCAGGCCGTAGCTCGAATTTTCGATGTTGCAGCCGGTGAAGACCGCGCCGTCCTCGCATTCGAGCGCCGCGCCCACGGGAAAGTGGGAATACGGCACATACGCCATGTCCAGCATGGCGACGGCCTTCGCCTTGAGTTCTTCTAACGTTGCCATAAAAACGCCTCCTCACCAGTCTACGCCGAGATCAGGACGGACTTGCGTATCCATGATGTCCTCGGCGTTATAGAATTGCAGATAGCGGCTGCGCGAGTGGCGCAGCGTGGTGCCGTCCGGATGCAGACGGTCGCAGATGACGGCGGAAATGTCGGGCTTCACATAGCTGAACGAACTCGTGCCGACGCTCGCGAAGATGCGGAAGCCCTGGCTTTGCAGGTACTTGAAGCGCTCGCCGGTCTGGTGCCAGTCATCGCCGTCGGGACGGCCGCCGTGCGGATAGAACAAAATCTGCGTGGGGCCGACGAGCGAGCCGACCTCGTCCGCCCAGCGCTCGGTGTCGTTGATGACGGTCTGGAGCGATTTGGTGTCGAGGCGGATGTGGCCCCAGGTGTGGCTGCCGAACGTCCAACCGGTCTCCTTCAAACGCGCTATGACGGGCTTGACGGCCTCGATCTCGCTCGCGCGGTAGGCATCGAACGCGGGGCGGTCGGGCGAATCTGCCGCGATGTCGCGGTCATCCTGCGTGCGGTAACCTAAAATACCCTGATAGCCCGTCAGCGAGAAGATGGCCTTCGCGCCGTTCAGCGAAAAGTCGGGGTGCTCGTAGACAAACTGGTCGAGAATGGGCGTTGCGTCGAGTTCCTTGGTCAAAAAGGTCTCATTTGTGTACGGATCGGTGCACTGCGCCCAGATCTCGCCGTCCTCGCCGACGACGAGCTTGCTCGTGAAGCCTTCGTCGAGCATGTAGGGGTAGTAGTTTACGTCGTCAAAGCTGATGATGAGCGGCTTTTTGCCCTCTGGCAGCATCAGGGTGTTTCGCACCATATGCGTGCCGGACTCGTCCGTCACCTCGCTCCAGACATCCTCCATTGCGACTAAGATGTAGCCCTTGTCGTACACGGACTGCAAAATTTTGTTGTATTCGTCGACCGTCACCATCCAGTCGTCGAGGCCGTAGCGCTGGTCCTGACTGGCATTGCAGTCATGGAAGGCCCACTGCGGGTAGGCAATGATCGGGTGGAAAAAGAGGTGTTCCACCACCTGATCCGGCCCCCAGGCCTGCGTGAGCTGGTCCTCGGACCAGTAGCTGCGCACGGCGTCGTAGGGATCAGTTGTATCGTCAGTATTGTTGTCGGTGTCGCTGCCATTCTCGTCCGTGACGGTCTGATCGTCGCCGTCGGACGGCGTCGTCTTATCGCCGCAGGCAGTCAGCAGCGACAGCACCATCAGCGCGCTGAGCAGCAGTGCAAAAAAGTGTTTCATGTCAAAATCTCCTCTCTCAAAACTGCGCGGTCATTATAGCAGACTTCACTTCTTTTGACTACACCTTTGGCGCTTTTGTTCCCATTTGTAACTATTTACCACAAATAATGAAAGCGTCACAGCTTTTCGCATCCGCAGACGCGAAATGATTTCGAATCGTTTTTTGGCGCGACATGCGCGTGCCAAAAAACTCTTCTCGCTCCGCGCGTGTCGAAGCCGCCCTTTGGGCGGCAAGGCACGAAGCGGAGTGTAATTCTCAAAAAACAAGGGACACGGTTTCCCCGCCTCCTAATAAGAAAACATGAGCAAGTCCAGTAAAATCAATGTTTTCAGAGGCAAGGAACACGATGTGAAGTCAAAAATTTAATACTGGCAGGACAAAGGGTGCTGATATGAAATGTCAGCACCCTTTTCCTGTCCCAAACGCCATAGGTAACACAAACCTGTGGCGTTTTTTTATGCCCTGCTGGGGGCACCCAAAACTGTATGAAAACGGGTGGGAACCCCCCTGTTTTTTCGCCTGTGGGCGGCGCAAACGAAGCCGCCCATATTCTTTCCCTCATGGGAGGCCGGACGGTGATACTCTCCATCTGCATCTTCCTGGTGATCTATGGCAGGATGATTGAGGTGTATTTGGTGACCTCGATAGGTCCCATCCCCTTTGCCACGATGGTGAACCGGGAATGGGGCAACACGGGGCAGAACTATCTCCGCTCCCTGCTGGCCCTGGGCTTCCAGGCGTTCCTCATTATGATCTGCGTGGGCATCTACGCGGTGCTGGTGGAAGGCATCTCCCTGAGCGGTGACAACATTTCCGGCGCCATCTGGGGGTGCATGGGGTACACGGTGCTCCTGTGCTTCACCCTCTTTAAGACCGGCAGCCTCGCAAAGTCCCTGTTCGGGGCGCACTAAAGGGGGGTGGCTGATTGAAAATAGGATTGATAGACGTGGACTCCCACAACTTTCCCAACCTCTGCCTGATGAAGCTCTCCGAGTACCATACCAGGCGGGGCGACCGGGTGGAGTGGTGGAGCCCCAAGGGACGCTATGACCTGGTTTACAAGAGCCGGGTGTTCACGGACACCTACTCCAAGGACACCATCGTGGTGAACAACGCGGAGAAGGTCATCCAAGGCGGCACCGGCTACGGGCCGGGCGGAAAAGACCTCCCCTATGAGATCGAGCACATCCGGCCGGACTACTTTTTGTATCCGCGGTTTTTGGGAACGGCCTACGGCTTTTTGAGCCGGGGCTGTCCGAGGAACTGCGGATTTTGCATCGTCAGCGGCAAGGAGGGGCGCAGGAGCGTCAAAGTCGCTGACCTGTCTGAATTTTGGCGCGGTGAGGATGAGATCAAACTGCTGGACCCCAACCTGCTGGCCTGCCCGGACCATGAGGCGCTGCTGGGGCAGCTTGCCGCCAGCCGGGCGCTGGTGGACTTCACCCAGGGGCTGGACATCCGGCTGACGAACCCGGACAACATCGCCCTGCTGAACAGGGTGCGGACCAAGGCGGTGCATTTCGCCTGGGACAACCCGGAGGAGGACCTGACGGAGCACTTCAAACGCTTTGTGGCGCATACCGCCATCCGAAGCGACCGCAACCGGCGGGTCTATGTGCTGACCAACTACGGCAGCACCCATGAGCAGGACCTCTACCGGGTGAACACCCTGCGGGCCCTGGGGTATGACCCCTATGTGATGATCTATGAGCGCCCTACCGCTCCAAAAATCACCCGCCATCTTCAGCGGTGGGTGAACAACAAACGGATTTTCCACACGGTAAAAGATTTCAAGGACTATGCTCCCATGAAAAAGGAGGTGCATTGATTGGCCTATGTAACGATCCCGAAGGACCTGAGCAAGGTACAGAGCAAGGTCCTGTTCGGGCTGACCAAACGGCAGGTGATCTGTTTCGGAGCGGCAGCAATTATCGGCGTGCCGCTTTTCTTTTTGACCAAGGGGGCGCTGGGCACCACCACGGCGGCCCTGTGCATGATCCTGGTGATGCTGCCCTTCTTCCTGTTCGCCATGTACGAGAAGAACGGGCAGCCGCTGGAGGTGTTTCTGGGCCATCTGATCCAGAACAAATTCATCCGGCCGAAGGTACGCATCTACCAGACAAACAATCTCTATTCCGCCCTGGTGCGGCAATACGAACTGGAACAGGAGGTGAGAAAGATTGCAGGCAAAAACGGCAAGACACGAAAAAACAGCAAAGCCCAGTCGTAAACTGACCCGCGCCGAGCGCAAGCAGATTGAGGCGGTGGTCCGCCAGGCCAAGGGGGACGGGAAAGCCCATACGGTGCAGGACAGCATCCCCTTCCGCAACATCTTCCCGGACGGGCTGTGCCGGCTGGATGGCAATTCTTTTTCCAAGACGATTGCCTTCGCGGATGTGAATTACCGCCTGGCCGGACCGGAGGATCAGCGGGACATCTTTGAACACCTCTGCGACTTCTACAACGGCTATGACCCCTCCATCGGGGTGCAGATGACTTTGAGCAGCCGGTATGTGGAGCATGGGCCGGAGGAGGATTTGTTCGGCATCCATCCCCAGGGGGACGACCTGGACCCCATCCGGGAGGAGGCGGCCGGTATCCTCCGTATGCAGTATGAACGGGGCAGCAACGGGTATGTGAAAACCAAGTATGTGACCCTGACCATCGAGGCGGAGAACCTCCCTGCGGCCCGGGCGCGGTTTGCCCGCATTGAGACCGACACCCTCAACCGCTTCAAGGTCATGGGTGCGGCCGCTCATGTGCTGGATGGAAAGGAGCGGCTGGAGCTGCTTTACAACATCCTCCACCCGGAGGGCGGGCAGTTCGCCTTTGAATGGGACTGGCTCCCGGCCAGCGGCCTTTCGGTGAAGGACTTCATTTCTCCGTCCTCCTTCCACTTCGGGGAGACCCGCACCTTCCGCATCGGAAAGCGGTATGGGGCGGTGTCCTTCCTGCAAATCCTGGCGCCCGAGATGCACGACCGTATCCTCACCGACTTCATGGAGGCGGACGGAAATATCATGGTGACCATGCACATCCGGGGCATCAACCAGAACGAGGCCATCAAAATGGTCAAGCGGAAAATCACCGACCTGGACGCCATGAAGATACAGGAGCAGAAGCGGGCGGTGCGCAGCGGCTACGATATGGACATCCTTCCTTCGGACCTCTCCACCTACGGCGGCGCGGCGAAGGACCTGCTCACCGACCTGCAATCCCGCAACGAGAGAATGTTCAACATGACCTTCCTGGTGCTGCACACGGCGGAGACCCGGCAAAAGCTGGAGATCGCCGTATCCCAGGCGGCCAGCGTCGCCCAGACCTACAACTGCCTTCTGACCCGGCTGGACTTCCAGCAGGAGGACGGGCTTATGAGTAGCCTTCCCCTGGGCCTCAACC
>ERZ812616.3408-NODE-3408-length-11162-cov-2.872873_pt1 | contig 11162 bp, 10 predicted proteins | sample MGYA00376249_ERZ812616 | MGnify/ENA primary metagenome ERZ812616 (study PRJEB26924, sample SAMEA4378265) | human gut metagenome | biome: human gut; feature: human-associated habitat; material: faeces | place: China | collected 2013 ... | reverse complement strand
TCATATTCATATTGTAAAATGGAACGGAACTGAGTGAAAGAATTATATTCATTTCTGGGAATATCTTAATGTCAATGAAAATGTGGTATTGCAGTATGAAAATTTAAAGGAAGAAATGGAAAGTAAGAGAGCATTATTAGAAATGCTGGTAAAGATAAGGTGGAAGATAAGATGTGGAATAGGGGCAGAGGAAGGTGACTTTTGTAACTTTGATTATTAAGATAATCTATGATTGATTGAGAAACAATCGCAATAAGTTGCGATTGTTGTTGAGGTGAAGGGGGGATTGTGTTATTATTCAATATAAGTAGATAAAAGTGGAGGTCTCAATGAAAGTATTAGTTATGAATTGTAGTCCTGTAAGAAATGGAGCAACAGCAGAAATTGTTAATATAGTTACTGTTTGTCTGGAAAAGAAACATGATGTTAAAAACATATGTATTGATGATTATGATATAAAATTTTGCAAAGGATGTAGAACTTGTCATAATACAGCAAAATGTGTTCAGAATGACGATGTTGATAGGATAATTGAGCAATATGAATGGGCTGATATAGTTATATCTGTGTCTCCATCATACTGGGCAGATATACCGGGACAATTTAAAGTTTTTATTGATAGATGCACTCCGTGGTGTAACACACATGAACCGCATGCCAAGATAAGTAGTGGTAAGAAGGGATATGTTATCGCATTAAGAACTGGACCGGGCATGAGGGAATGTGAGAGGATTATTGCAACCATAGAACATTTTTATGGACACATGGAAATTGAATGTTGTGATAGTCTTGGTTTGTGTTCGGTGGAATATAAGGAAGATTTGGACTGTAGGAAAGAAGAAATTATAGAATTTTGTAACCAGATAGAGTAAGTGGTTTATTGTATCTTACAAATATTTCAGAAAGAGTTAAGGATAGGTGGTAAAATTGATTCGAAAAGCTACTTTAGAGGATGTTCCCCAACTTGTGAGCTTGGCAATTCAAATGTGGAAATCACACACAGTTGATGATTTAGCAAAGAATTTTTGCGAACATATAAGAAAAGGAAAAAATATTACTTTTCTTGCTATATCAGAGGAAAATATAGTTGGATTTGCACAATGCGGATTAAGGTTTGACTATGTAGATGGAACTGATTATAGTCCGGTAGGATATTTGGAAGGCATTTTTGTTTTAAAAGAATATAAAAAAAGAGGTTATGCGAAAGAATTGTTAGGAGAATGTCAGGATTGGGCAAAGGATCAGGGGTGCCTTGAGTTTGCGAGTGACTGTGAGTTGAATAATGAAGATAGTCTTAAGTTTCATTTGAAAATGGGGTTTGCGGAAGCAAATAGAATTATTTGTTTTACGAAAAGGTTAACAGATCTAGAGGGGGAGTATGTGATGGCGAAAAACTATGAATATAAAAAAGCAACCATAGCAGACATAGATGAACTTGTAAAAACTAGAATTATCGTCCTTCGAGCAGTTAACAAACTATCGAATGATGAGGATATGTCTGTTGTGGAGGAGGAATCATATGCATATTATAGGCGTGCGTTGGAAAACGGAGAGCATATTGCGTATCTGGTGTATGATAACGGGGCATTTATCGGTGCAGGTGGTGTCAGTTTTTATCAGGTAATGCCCACCTACCATAATCCAACAGGTAAAAAGGCTTATATTATGAATATGTATACGGCACTGGAATATCGCAGACAGGGGATTGCACTTCATACATTGGATTTACTGGTGAAGGATGCGAAGGAACAGGGTGTGTTACAGATTGCGTTGGAAGCGACGGATATGGGACGACCTTTGTATGAGAGATATGGATTTATGAAAATGGAAGATGAAATGGAGTTGGTATGATGCATAAAGTAACAGACTTACAACCTTGGGAATGTCTCATGAAGAGAATTGTTTGGAAACAATTAGGAGACGTTCGTGATAAGAAGATACTTGATTTCGGCAGTGGTATCGGAGTAACTGCAAATTATTTGGCAGAGCATAATGATGTAACAGCCATAGAACCGGATGAAGATAGTATAAAGATAAGATGGACAGACAATCAGTATACACAAATTACCGGAAGTACTGATGAATTGCGCAGATTTGCTGATGAGTCCTTTGATATGATTATTTGTCACAATGTATTAGAGTATGCCGAAGACAGACCAGATATTGTTAAGGAATTTGCAAGGATTTTAAAACCTAATGGCAAGATTTCTATTGTGAAACATAATCGTGCAGGTAGGGTTATGCAGATGGTTGTACTACTAAATGATTTTGAACATGCCCATAGCCTGTTGGACGGTAATGATGGAATGGCTTCCAAGTACGGAGCGATTCATTATTATGAAGATACCGACATTGAACAATGGTGTCCGGAACTTGCGATTACGAAAGCACTGGGGATGAGAACTTTCTGGGATATGCAACAAAATCAGGAAATACATAAGGATGTTGACTGGCAGGATGAAATATCGAAAAGTCTTCATGCTGAATTTGATGTGGAAATCGAGATGCGAGTATCGGATATGGATGGATATAAAGACATCGCATTTTTTCATCATTTGATTATTGAGAAGAGATAGGAGACACGGAATGACAAGAGTGTATTTCGTGCGTCACGCACAACCGGAGCATGATTGGAAAGAAGACAGAACAAGACCTTTGACGGAAGAAGGGAAGAAAGATTCAGTAGTTGTGTTAGAATTTTTGAGTAACAAGAAAATAGATGCATTTTATTGTAGTCCATATAAACGTAGTATGGATACTATTGCAGAGACAGCAGCTTTTTTCGCAAAAGAGATTATAACGGATGAGAGATTAAGGGAGCGTGAAAAAGGTCCTAATGGCAACAACCACGGAATGTTCCAGAAACGTTGGGCTGACTATGATTATCATGAAGAGGGTGGAGAATCCATTGCTATGGTTCAAAATCGTAATATAGAGGCGTTGAACGAGATTTTGTCAGATAATGCAGATAAAGAGATTGTTATAGGAACCCATGGTACTGCCCTTAGTACGATATTGAATTTTTATGACAATAGTTTCGGGTGCGAAGAGTTTCTGCGAATTATAGATTGGATGCCATATATTATAGAATTGGATTTTGAAGGCGATAAGTTGGTTGGCAAACAGGAACATTGTTATATAGAGAAGGAATTTAAGGGTAAGTAGCGTGCGGATAAAAAGTAGTGAGGAATAGATGAATACACGATATTATATGGTCATTATCAAGGGTGAAATAAAGACATCAGAAATAATGTCATGTGGTTACAATAGAAATACCCAAAAATGGGATGTAAAATTCAATAATGGAAAAACATACTCGTATGCATATTTGAATGTGGAAAAGTTGACTGATCCGGAGGTTTTGAATCCTAACATGTATCGGATTAGCAGAGAAGGACGAGAGTTCTTTGATGTTAATGCAATATATGTATTTAGAAGCGAAAGTGAGTCTTATTGGCACATCTGTTTTGGCGATGGTAGTGAAAGAGATTATCGTCGGAACGACTTGCGTATTATAGAGTCATGTCTTGCCCAGAGTCAGTCATCAAATGTATTTGAATATATAAAGCAAATTGCAGGTTTGAGTAATCTTAAGAATGAAGAGACTGGTGAAAAATTATTGTCTAAGAAGTTTGACAAGATTTCTTTTGTGGGTAGTGATGTGGCCTTAGCAAAGTATTTGAATCCATCGTCATTGCAAGGGAAAAGAACAGAACGCGAATACATTCCGATTTTCCCATTTGGATGCAATAACAGTCAGTATAAGGCTGTAAAAAATGCCATGGAGAATCAGATTAGTGTTATACAGGGACCTCCAGGAACGGGAAAGACACAGACGATATTGAATATTATTGCCAATATATTAATGCAAGGGAAAACGGTACAGATAGTATCCAATAATAATTCGGCAACGGAAAACGTATATGAAAAATTATCTTCTCCAAAATACAATTTGGGTTTTATTGCTGCGACATTAGGAAGTTCTAAAAATAAGAAATTATTTGTTGAGCATCAGGACGCCGCTTATCCCGATTTTTCGTCGTGGAAAACGGGAGAAGATCCAAGTGTTTTGCAGAAGGAAATAGCAGAGCAATCCAGTCAGTTAAAAAGTGTTTTTGATAAGCAGGAAAAACTGGCGTGTTTAAGGCAGGAACTTTCACAGTTGGTTACTGAACAGGAATATTTCAATCAATATGTTAAAGAATCAGATGTTCATACAGATAGTATTAAGTTCAAGAAAAAGCTATCTTCAAAGCAATGGATGGTATTGTGGCAGGAGTGCCAGTTGATTTCAGAAGAGAAAACGGCAATAGGATTTTGGTTTAAGATAAAAGCCTTATTTAAATATGGAGTAGCCGATTGGAGCATTTATAAGCAGGATATTTCAAAGATAATTACAACCTTTCAAGCAATGTATTATCGTGCAAAGCAGGCGGAGTTGTCTGCGGAAATTGCAGATATTGAAAAGTATTCAAATAGTGTTAATAAGAATTTGCTTGAGGATTTATGCAATCAGTCAATGGTTGTCCTAAAAGACAAACTGGCAAGGAAATATGAAGGTAACAGTAGTAGAAAAACTTTTAGTGAAGATAATTTGTGGAAGGAACCATACGATGTACTGGCTGAGTATCCGGTTATATTAAGTACAACATTTTCATCAAGAAACAGCCTGAATTCAGATGTGGTGTATGATTATCTTATCATGGATGAGGCATCACAAGTAGATATTGCAACCGGTGCGTTGGCATTGTCCTGTGCAAGGAATGTTGTTATTGTGGGTGATACCAAGCAACTTCCTAATGTTGTTACAGATGATATAAAGGCCAAAGCAAAAGCTATATTTGACAGTTTTAATGTGAGTGAAGGATATCAGTATACAAACAGTTTTCTGCAATCCATTTTGGATGTTATGCCTAATGTAACACAAACATTGTTACGGGAACATTATAGGTGTCACCCAAAAATAATAAATTTCTGTAACCAGAAATTCTATCGTGGTGAATTGATTATTATGACAACGGATAAGGGTGAAGAGGATGTTTTATCGGTAGTAAAAACGGTAGCGGGAAATCATGAGCGTAACCATTATAGCCAGCGCCAGATAGATGTTATTAAAAATGAGATTATACCAAAATATGTTTCAAATCCGGAAGAAACCGGAATTATTGCACCGTACAAAAATCAGGTAGAAGCATTAAGCAAGGAGATAACAGACATTGATGCTGCTACAGTGCATAAGTTCCAGGGCAAGGAGAAAGAGAATATTATCATATCTACTGTGGATGATGAAATATCTGATTTTGCTGATGATCCATATTTAATCAATGTTGCTGTATCAAGAGCTAAAAAGAAATTGATGCTGGTTGTAACTGGAAATGAGCAATCAAAAGAGCGCAATATAACAGATTTGATTGATTATATTCAGTATAATAATTTTGAGGTTACTGAAAGCAAGATTTATTCGATTTTTGATTACCTTTACAAGCAGTATACTGAGGAAAGAAGGGTATATTTGCAGAAGCACAAAAAAGTATCAGAATATGATTCGGAAAATCTGATGTATTCATTGATAGAGGACATTATCTCCGCTAACAAGTATTCAAGTTTGGATGTTGTTTGTCATTTTCCGTTGAATATGTTGATTAAGAATCCAGAACTATTAAATGAGCAGGAATGTCAGTATGCAATGAATCCAGCAACACATTTAGATTTTCTGATTTATAACAGAATTGGTAAAAAGCCTGTGTTGGCGATTGAGGTTGACGGATATGAATACCATAAAGAGGATACTGTTCAGGCTTCAAGAGATTTGTTGAAAAATCATATTATGGAGTTGTATGAAATTCCATTACTGAGATTTAAAACAAATGGTAGCGGTGAAAGAGAAAAGATTGTAGAGATGCTGGATAAGTTGGTTTGATAGCGTGAAAAGAAAAAGGAGAAATTACCATGGCTGTATCTTATAAACGATTATGGAAATTATTGGTGGATAAAGAAATGAGCAAATCGGATTTGCGTAAAAAGGCAGAAATTGCTCCTAACACAATGACAAAGCTTCGCCGTGATGAAGAGGTGAGCCTTACAATTCTTAGCAAAATCTGTAAAACCTTACATGCAGATTTTGGGGATATTGTGGAGTATGTGCCGGATGCAGAAATATGGGATTTGTATAATGAGAACCGAGAGCTTCTGGGAAAAGACCATATCAGAGGAGAACAGTTACCGATAGACGGATACCATCTGGTGGTGCATGTCTGGATTCGTAATTCTAAGGGACAGTACCTTATTACGCAGCGTTCTGCAAACAGACCAACACACCCTTTGATGTGGGAATGTATAGGCGGTTCGGTTGTGAAGGGAGAAGATAGTGTACAGGGAGCAATTCGAGAGGCAAAGGAAGAGGTTGGCATTGATTTGATGCCAGAAAATGGACAAGTGCTTTTTACAAAGACACGAAAAATCATTGATGGAAAAATTTATAATGATATTATGGATGTTTGGCTGTTTGATTACGATGGAGAGGTTGATTTAGGCAATGCCACAACAGATGAAGTGGCGCAGGTTGCATGGATGAATCGGGAGCAAATTAAGGAATTGTTTGAGCATAATATGTTTGTGGATACATTGGAATACTTCTTTACGGAAGTGGACAAGCAGTAATTTGGAAAGTTGGTGGATATATGAAGGAAAAAGAACATCAATCCATAGAGTGGAAGGAATCATGGCAGGATGAGTATTTAAAATGGATTTGTGGATATGCCAATGCCTACGGTGGAACAATATACATAGGTACGGATGACAATGGTAATGTTGTAGGTATTGATAATGCAAGAGAGTTATTAGAGCGAATTCCTAATAAAATTACGGACACAATGGGAATCATTGCAGATGTGAATTTGTTATATAAAGGCGAACTTGAGTATTTGCAGATAATTGTTGATAAATACCCATCTTTAATAAGTTTTCGCGGAAAATATTATTATCGTTCCGGAAGTACCATGCGTGAGATTACTGGAAAGGAGTTGGAAAGAGCTTTGTTAAAAACGCAGGGAAGAACATGGGATGGTGTGCCTCTACCAAAACTGACAGTATCTGATTTAAAGCAGGATGCAATACAGCTATTCAAAGATAAGGCAGTGAAAAGAGGAAGGCTTACGAAGGAAGAAGTCAGTGTGGAAGATACTATCTTGATGGATAACCTGCACCTAATTGATGAAGACTTGAAACAAAAAATCCGGGATATAATGGTGCATACTCATATGAAGAGTTTATGAGGATTGTTAAAGAGTTGTAGTAAATAGAAAGGAAAGTATGTATTGATGCGTAGAGAAAATCCAAGATGGGAGTATAGAAGAGAAACATCAGCATACGATGAGTCTGATTATAGGAGTATATTTTATAAGGGTAAATGGGAAAAAGCTTGGATAAAAGATAGAATCCAATATGCTTCAGATAAAAAAATAGAATTATATGAATCGATGTGGGAAGGTTATATAGATAAAACAGAACATATGCCCAAAAGTTTGTTTAAATTTTTTCCATTTAATCATAATAGTTTAAAATGTATAGAAAACAATTCTGTTTTCATGAATAACCCTAGTAATTTTAATGATCCATTTGATTGCTTACTGTGTGCAAATGAAAATGAATTTCTCAAATACTGTTTATTGGATTATCTGAAAGAAACGGACGCTGTTGGACGAGAGATATTATCACAAGATGAATTGAATAAATTGGAACATAGTTATTGCGGTGATTGGGAACAGCATAATGGAAGTATATATAATACTTTTGATAGTGTTGTTACTCATATCTGTTATGATCCTGAATTAAGAAAAGAACGTAAAGGAAGCGATGAAATTAGTCGGAAACTATATTATGATAGGATAAAATATGAAAATGGACTAAAAGAGCTAAGAAAAAATATGATACAAGTAACTTCATTTGCTAATATTGATGATTTTAAGTTGACTTCTTATATGGAATTATGGGCACATTATGCACAAAATCATGAAGGTTTTTGTGTTGAGTACGATTTAACACAACCTATTGCAGATTCAAGAGAAAATGCAATGATTTTAGGGGGATTATTGCCTTGCGAATATGGAGCAAAACAGATTATTTTAAGTAAAAGAAAAATATACAAGTATATAAACAAAATCCCGCTTACAGCATATGAACAGATGGAACTTGATAAAAGTTTAATGCTGTCATTTATCACAAAATCTTCATCGTGGAAATATGAAAATGAATGGCGACTTTTGCTGCCTGTGGATATATGTAAAATATATGACAATATGATACCATTCTTCCCGATAAAGGCAATTTATATTGGATGCAGAATGCCTAGGGATAATAGAGAGTATTTGTATTGTTTGGCAAAACGTAGGGATATTAAAGTTTATGATATGTCGATGCATGAATATAATTTTGAACTTGAAGGTGAGTATTGCGAAACCAATATAAATAATTATTTTCAATCAAAGGAAGAGAAGAGACAGAAAGAGTTAAGAGATAGTAAATATAAATTTTGGAAATAAAAGAGCTTAATGGATATCTTCAAGGATACATAAGAGAATGTTTAGAAAGTATTTGCAAAATATAGGTGACGGAGTGTGCAAAGATAAATGCGTTGAAATGGGAAAAATATTGGAAGATGCTGCGAAGGAGAACGTATGGATGATATAGAAGACACTAATTATAAGTTTAATTCCCAAGATATTGAAAATATATGGTATATATTCTTTTGTTTAGCAGATTCAACATTTTCGTCTGTAGATGTATCTTATGAAAAAAAAGGACCATATATGTTATCAGGAGAGACAATGATGTCAATATGTAAAACCCTAGAGACTATTGATTTTTGTTGTTATAGAGATGCCTACTCGGATGCGTATACTTTATTACGGAAGTGTAGGGATGATTTAATGCAGTATTTATTTGTATTGAATGTTATACAGAACAAACATGGTTTAACGGATGAAGAAGCAGAAAAATTCACCATAAACTCGGAATCTATGATGAAAATGATAGAGTTAGATGTGTCTATATTGGTTTCAGGTGAAAGAAAAACAGACGCAGAACTAGCTATGGAAAAATGGATTTATAATGTATTGGAAAGCTCAGAAAACAAAGAAGATAGAAAAAAATTTTTTGATACATCAAAATACAAATCATATTTGGTAAGTAATAATGAAAAAGTCAAATATATTTTTGAAAATTTTCTTGTAGATAAGTGGTTGAGAGAGGACAGAAAGTTAAATAATTATGTCCATGCGAATGGCATTAGATTTGTAATGGATAATTATGTATATCAGAACAAAAAGGAAGACAAACATAAAGAACTTATAGAGACACTTCAAAATATTACGGATATATTTTTGAGTTTGTTGTCAGTTATAGATAGTATTAAATTTCATTCATCAGATTATCTTGATGCTTTAGAAATGGAAATGAAGCCCCAGGAGGGAAGTCAATATTGGGTATGTCCAATAATTGTTGAATATATGAATGACAGGTTTGATAAGAAACTATTACAGTATATTCAGAATAATGAAGGAAATGGGATGCAATTTATGGCAGAATATTATAATCAAAATAAAGGGTAGGAGGATGAAATATGGATTGGACAAAATTTAATAATCATGGAGAATCCCCTAATCATGCATTTGAAGTAATGTGCAATATTCTGTTTAAATGTTGGTTGAAAAAGGAATATAAAGATAATATTTCTCACTTTGCGTTTGTAAATGGAAGTGGTGGAGATGGTGGTGTAGAAGCATATGGACTTTTAAAATCAGGTGATATTATTGGTGTTCAATCAAAGTGGTTTCCGCAGAAAATGGAAGTATCCCAATTTAAACAAATTGAAAATTCATTTTATACGGCAATTAAAGTTCGTCCTGAATTAAAAAGATATATTGTTTGTATCCCTAGAGATTTTACATCAAAGAAAATGGTGAAAAATAATCAAGTCGCTAGGGATACAGAAGAATCAAAGTGGATAAATCTATGTGAGAACATTAATAAAGAATATCCGGATGTCGTAATTGAATTATGGGATGAGACAAGTATACAAGAAAAATTATGTCTGCCAGAAACACAGGGATGTTATAGGTATTGGTTTGAATGCTCAGATGTGTTTGAAACAGAGATTTTGACATCATATCAAAGGGCAATAAATAGTTGGGCAAAAACAAAGTACATACCTGATTTGTATTCGACAGGTTATATTCATGACAAACTTTCATCTTTTACCGGTAGTTTTGAAGCTACAAAGAAAAAATATGATATGACTCAAAATATATATGCTATAGTTCAGAAGCTGAAAAGAGCATATGAAGATATATTGAGATTGCAATTTCCAGAAAACGAAAAGGCACTTTTTGAAAAGGTAAAATCAGATATTTCCGTTCTCGGAGAGTGGTTATGTATTATTAGAGAAATAGGTTCATTAGTTGCTAGTGGTTCTGACATAGAAAGGGAAAATTTTGAAAAAAAATTTGAACTTAATTGTGATTCTTCGGAGTTAAAAGATAGTTCGTTGCATTTTAGCTATTATAATCATTTTCATGAAGTAGAAAGTATTTTGGATAATATTGAAGATGATTTTGAGCAGTTTAAGCGTTGTATGATTTCTGATAGTCATAATAAGATTATTTTTCTCGGTAATCAGGGAACTGGAAAGACGGCAGGAATTGTTAGTGAAATTGATCTGATGCTCCAGGATAAATCATTTCTTCCAGTATTAGTGCAAGCAAAGGATTATAGGAAAGGTGATAGTTGGTTATCCATTTTGACAAGAACTATAGGTCTATCAACGACATGGAGTGAATTAGAGTTGTTTCAAGCTTTAGAGAATGCAGCCTTGTTGAGAAATAGATATTTGAATGAAAGTTGTGATATTGTAGTTCAACCTAAATGCTTAATATGTGTAGACGGAATAGATGAAGCTTCTTCATGGAGCTTTTGGAAGGAACGAATAGAGGAAACGCAAGTCTATGAAGGTATTTTTCCAAATGTAAAATTTGTTTTTTTATCAAGACCATATGTATTTCCTAGATATTATGATTTGGATTACCGAGAATGTTTTTATACATTACCAAGTAGTGGAGATGTGTCTGTAAATGAATTATTTGATGATTATATAGCATTTTATAAGA
>ERZ812616.3398-NODE-3398-length-11180-cov-3.124404_pt1 | contig 11180 bp, 9 predicted proteins | sample MGYA00376249_ERZ812616 | MGnify/ENA primary metagenome ERZ812616 (study PRJEB26924, sample SAMEA4378265) | human gut metagenome | biome: human gut; feature: human-associated habitat; material: faeces | place: China | collected 2013 ... | reverse complement strand
TGAAGATATTCGGGCAAACGGTGGAGTCGTTCCGACAGTTCAGCAAATCGATCTACCGGTTTAAAGAATATGCGCTGAATGTCTGCGATGCTTATCAACCGGGGATGGTGACGTTCATCGTACTATTGAACTCGATCGTTACCTTTATTATTCCTGTCGGCTTATTACTGTTGGACGGTCAGCCGAGGAATATCGCATTGGCAGCCGTCTATCTCTTCTTCATTGTATTAGGGCCGGGCGTTGCCTCCCCTTTCTATAGACTGACATTCCTGGCATCGAACACGCGGGAGATAGACGAAGGTGTCAGCCGTATCGATGCTATCTTTGCCGAGAAGCCTGTACCGGAACCCGCCAACCCTCAACAACCGAAGGGGCATGACATCTGTTTCGAAAACGTCAGCTTCTCCTACGAAAACACCCGGGAGAAGACCCGCACCGAAGCACTGAAACATATCAACTTCACCGCCCGTGCCGGTGAGATAACCGCCCTGGTCGGTCCTTCCGGCTCCGGCAAATCCACCATAGCCAACCTGATCCCGCGTTTCTGGGACGTTACCGAAGGGACGATCAGTATCGGCGGGGCAGATATCCGGAATATCCCTTCCGAACAGTTGATGGATCAGGTCTCTTTCGTTTTCCAGGATACTTTCCTCTTCTTCGATACCTTATACGAGAATATCCGTGTCGGTAAACCCGATGCCACCGAGGAACAGGTGATCGCCGCCGCCCGTGCCGCCCAGTGCGACGATTTCATCCGCCGGCTGCCGCAAGGGTATCAGACGCTGATCGGTGAAGGCGGCGTTTATCTCTCCGGGGGAGAAGCGCAACGGGTAGCCGTGGCACGTGCCATCCTGAAGAACTCCCCGATCCTGGTACTGGATGAAGCGACCGCATTCGCCGATCCGGAAAATGAATACAAGATGCAGCTCGCCATCCAGGAACTGATCAGGGAAAAGACAGTCATCATCATCGCTCACCGTCTGTCGTCGATCATTTCGGCGAACCAGATCATTGTTTTAAAAGAGGGAGAGATCGCCCAGCAAGGCATCCATAGCGAACTTTCGGTAAACGACGGACTCTATAAACAGATGTGGGATGCCTATACCGACGCTTTTCAATGGACATTAAAGAAATAAGGAGACAACAAAAATGAATGCACTTCAAAATATAACGATCGGCCATACCGAACGGCTCAGGAAACCGGTCGGATTCACTATCCTCGCCAACCTGGTCAATATCGTTCCTTTCATGCTTTCGATAGAGGCAGTGAACATCATCTTTAAAGCCTTCGACGGCAGTGGCAGCGGACTCGACACAACTCGCCTGTGGGTTATCTTCGGCATCCTCATAGTTTATATGCTGGTGATGGCCGTTGCCGAACGCCAGTCGTACCGGCACAATTTCCGCGGTGCTTACGAAATGAGTGCCGACGGCCGGATACGGCTGGCAGAACATCTGCGCCGCTTACCCTTAGGCTCCCTCTTCCGGCACGATCCGGGTGACCTTGCCAGCATGATGATCAGCGACTTTACATTGGCGGAAACCGGTATCTCCCACCATCTTCCCCAATTGATGGGTGCGTTGGTAATGCCTATACTCGCTTTCTTCGGGTTGCTGTGGATCGATTGGCGGATGTCGGTAGCCATGTTCATCGCCCTTCCGTTGGCGATCCTGGTTCTGACGGGAAGTACCCAGATACAATATAGCCTGAGCCGGAAACAGATCGAAGCCAAAGTGAATGCGGGCAGCCGCCTGGAAGAATACCTGCAAGGTATCCGCGTCATAAAAGCGTATAATCTGCTGGGCGGTAAATTCGAACGTCTGCAAAAAGCGTTTGCCGACCTGCGCCGGGCAAGCCTGCGCCTAGAAGCCCTGATGGGGCCGTTCATCCTGCTGTCTATCACCCTGGTGCGTGCCGGACTGACCCTGATGATCCTTTGCGGTGCCTATCTGTTGGTAGGCGGGCAACTCGACCTGCTTACTTTCGTCATGTTCCTGATCGTCGGCTCCCGCGTCTTCGACCCGCTGACCTCGGCGCTGACCAACTTCGCGGAGTTCCGCTATTTCTCCATTGCCGGCGGCCGTATCCTCAATCTGATGCGCGAACCGGAAATGACAGGAAAAAAGGAAAGCCCGGAACATGGGGATATCACTTTCGAAAAGGTATCGTTCGGTTACGGTGAGAAAGAGATATTGCATGATGTATCGCTCACGTTGAAACAAGGTTCGCTGACCGCACTGGTCGGTCCGTCGGGAAGCGGCAAGAGCACGCTGATGAAGTTATGCGCCCGTTTCTACGATCCGCAGAAAGGGAAAGTCCTGTTGAACGGGCAGGATATGAAAGAGTTGGAACCCGAGTCATTGATGAAGCATATATCGATGGTTTTCCAGGATGTCTATCTGTTCCAGGACACGATCAAGAACAATATCCGTTTCGGTAAAAGCAATGCAACCGATGCCGAGATAGAAGCCGCCGCCCGCAAAGCCTGCTGCCACGATTTCATCATGCGCCTCCCGGGGGGGTACGACACGATGGTTGGCGAAGGCGGTTGCACACTGTCTGGTGGCGAAAAGCAACGCCTCTCCATCGCCCGCGCCATACTGAAAGAGGCTCCGGTTGTCCTGTTGGATGAAGCCACCGCCTCCCTCGATCCCGAAAACGAAGTGGAAGTGCAGAAAGCCATCAACACCCTGATCGAAGGCCGCACAGTCATCGTCATCGCCCACCGCCTAAAGACAATCCGCAACGCCGACAAGATCATCGTACTGGAAGACGGCCATATCGCCGAACAAGGGACACACGACGAACTGCTTCGCAATCAGGGATTATATCATAAACTATGGTCGATACAGGAGAAGACGATCGGGTGGAAACTGTAATTATTTTCTGATATAAGCTTCTATAACATCAATAAACTCTACAGCTTGTGGGTACAGGTCGTCGATATCCACAACTGTATAGTTTATAAAATCTTCATAATCGCTGTTCTGTCGTTTACTATACAGATTCGTATAAAATTTGCTCATATCACGCGACAATATACCTGTCTGTACAAACTCCTTGCCAAGCATCTGACGAACCCCTGTATGGGTACGCGCTTCTATTCCGGCATTAATCAACAATGCTGATGCAGCATGAAAACAGGCATAATACAATCTTGATATCGCAGCATTGAAATAACCGTCTTTTGATAAAGACAGTACTTCACCCAAAGCATTTCGGGCACTGGATAACCGATAGTTTACAATGTTATAACGCAGCTCATTATCAATCATAACACAATGCCTTCCTTCATTACGTTATAATAGAAAAGAGAACGATTCTTTATCTCTTCCCATTTCTTCCGACTGACTACCATTGGATTGATCATCACCCCCGTATCTATCTCTACATCATAAAGCGGATAGGTTATTTCCCGTTCTTCCTTTGGAGTAAGTTTATCTTTATCAACGAGAATAAGCAAGTCAATATCGCTATCCGGTCGTGCATCTCCACGAGCCTGACTACCGTACAGTATAGCTGTAGAAGTCGGGGCTATACGGTACACTATTTCCCGCAAAGTCTTTACTATTTCATTTCGTGTCATAACGGGATTCTTTTATGGGTTTATATTTGCAAATGTATACAAATAATCCGTTTAGAGCATTTTTTTGCCTAAGTTTTGTTAGCGTATTTTTTCAAGAGATAGGACAATTAGCTGGAAATTGTAACTGGTTCATATTTCTTATTTTATCCAACGTAGTCCATAGTGAACTATGTTAATAATGGCTACAAATGTAGCAAAACCTTACAAACTGACATAACGTTATAGATCATTTTTCATGGCTTGATGCTATTTTGTATCAAGCCATGACTCTTTTCGGAGTGAACACAAAACTTCATTTGGTACCACTAAGGGATTTTTCCAATTCCGTTTCTATGGAAGATATTGGTGTTTTACGGCTAAAACAGGAGATGCCAGCCAGAGCATAAGCTTTGATTTCTATAGGCATGACATAGTTCACTATGGACTAATCTAAATATGCTTGAATCATGGCAACAACTGACCCCAAAATGCGTAGCATCACCGGCAATCTGGTAGCAAACATGCTCACAGAACGTGAAGACGACTTCACATTCAATGTAACTTACGTCGCCAACCGCACAATCGACGACTTGTGCAACATCGCCGCAAAAGGCAAAAGCAAGTTCTCCGCTTCCGAATTACGTAGCGCCTATAACGATCTGATGGAAGTTGCAAAGGAAGAATTGTACTCTGCTTCTACCGTAGAGTTCGGCTTTGCAAATAACTCCCTGGGAGTGGATGGTCCCTTCATCGGCCCCAAGGCTAAATTCGATCCGGAAAAGAATAATGTAACCCTTCGCTGTTCTCCCCGTGTCGAATTCAAGAAAGACCTCAAAGCCATCAGCGTGATCGTCGGTGAAGTAACAGAAGGTCTCCCCACCATCACCAAAGTAACCGACGTATTCAGTAGTAAAGTAAACAGTAAACTCACTCCAGGCAGCACCCTCAACGGTGAAGGCAAAAGAGTCAAAATTGTCGGAACAGAAAGTAACACTGTCGGTTTCTTCTTTATCAAAGAAACCGACGACACCGAAACTGCTGTCCCGATGACCTCCGTTTCACGCAACGATCCTTCTTTCTTCTCCTTCATTATCCCGGCACTGGCCGACGGTAAATATTATCTGGAAATAGCTTCCCAATACGGAGGCAACAGTACGAAAGTATTGAAAGAAGTACGTCGCAACCGCTTCCCTTACCTACTAACTGTAGGAGACGAAGATGACCGTCCGGTAATAGAATAACATCTCCTCCCTATTACGATGATCGTAACAGGTAAGGTACGACTATCGTAACACCTATGGTACGGTCATCATAACACCTAAGGTACGCCTATCGTAACAAACACAGATATATTAATCAATTTATAAATACACAATCAAGATGAAAAAGAAATTTACACAAATTGTCAATCGTCTCCTGCTGATAACAGCCTTATGCAGTATACTCCCTGCAAATATCTGGGCACAAGCAGATGTTTGGGACGGAATAACTATCGCAACCGCATTTGCCAGCGGCGATGGAAGTCCAGGTACTCCTTACGAGATCAACACAGGCGCTCAGTTAGCTTATCTGCAACAAATAGTAGAAACCGATAATGCTACTTATTCAGCCAAGAACTACAAACTGACTAATGATATCGATCTTAATAATAAATCATGGACACCGATAGGCAGCAGTAGTTCCCCTTTTAAAGGCAATTTTGATGGAGACAACCATATTGTCAGCAATCTGTATGTCCCAAATTCGGGAACAGCCTCAAGCTGTGCCGGTCTTTTTGGTTATATTACACCGGCAACAAACATAACTGTAGAAAAACTGGGAGTCATTCTTGGTGAAAAAGGCATTTCCGCATCTTACACAGGAGGAATAGCAGGAGAAATAGGAAGTTCTTCTTCAATAACATTCACTATTAAAAACTGTTTTGTCAGGGGTAGTCTTATAGAAAGTAAAAATAACCCGGATAATGCATATTCCGGAGGACTGATCGGAGTTATAGACGGAACGGGATTAACTATTTCCATCACAAATTGTTATGCCAGCGTCGATACAATAACAGCCAACACTGATCACACGACAGCCAAGTCCGCAGCCGGAGGGATCATCGGACAGATCAATTCCGGAACAGTCGGTTTAACCGATTGCTTGTCATTGTGCACTAAAATATCTGCCTATGCTTCCGTCAGTAAAACTTCTTACGCAGGAAACATTACAGGAAACGATACAGGAGGAACTCCAACCTATACGACATGTTACAGTTCCCCGTTAACGACTCAAACGAAGCAAAGCGGTGCGGCCCCGGTTAATACTTATCCCACCTCTCCCGGCACAGATGATAAAGATGGCATACTCCTTACGGCTACTAATTTCGATACTGCACTGACCGGATGGAAAACAGCTGGCTGGCAACTGAGCGATGACCGTCTGCCGACACTTGAAACCGGTTCAGACAGCCCCTTAAAAGGTTCTTTTATATGGATAGGCGATGGTACACCCGGTAATCCTTATCAGATCAGAAATGAAAGTCATTTGCGCTTTATCGCCTTTTATTCAAACAGCGCCGTCCCTTCTTACCATGATAAAGCATATAAATTAATGAACAGTATGGCTCTCTCCGGTACCTGGGATCCTATCGGGAAAGCTGGTGTTACCACCGGATTTTCCGGTGTTTTCGATGGTGACGGATACGCAATTTCCGGGCTTTATATGCCTGCAAGATCAGGCAGTTCATTCGACGGATTGTTTGGAACTTTACTACCAGGGGCGAATATCAAAAATCTTGGACTTATTGTCGTTGAAGAAGATAACCATGGCGGACTGACTTATTCCGGAGGTATAGCCGGCATTTCCATGTCGGGAACAACTATTGAAAACTGTTTTGTTACAGGCGGTATAATCTACGGTCCGATAGCAGGAGGCATTGTAGGAAATAATGGCGGTACAATAAAAAACTGTTACACTACGAACACAATATGGTCTGATGGCTCTTCTGATCACGAAGTAGGAGGTATCTGTGGTCAGAATAAAAATCTTATTCAGAATTGTTATGCAGTCGGTAAAATAGACGAAGCATTCCATGGGGGCTTCTCCGGCGGGATCGCGGGAACCCATGCTTACGGAAGTATTACTAATTGCCTGGCCTTAAACATAGATGGAATCACCGGAATTGGCCAGGAAGGCCGTATTAGCGGTAATAAAGGTAACACAGCTACATTGGCCGGCAATTATGCCTCCCCCCTTATTACCGGCTCATCTTGGAACAACATAGCAGCAGACCAGACGGACGGGGGCGATTGGGATGGCAGCAATCATACTTTTGCAGCACCTGTTGATGTTTGGAATACAACAGATCCCTGGTTATTACCACGCTTGCAGATATTTATAGATAAGGGCACTCCACAGCCGGCAGATAATCTGCGGAAAGCGGATTACCTCTATGTATCCACGGTAACACTCACTCAGCCGGCAGAAGGGGGAACCATTTCCGCCATGTACTCCGGTAGCACATTGCAGGACGGAGATAATGCAGATATCCCCAATAACTCCGTACTGACCCTGACAGCAACCCCATCATCCGGTTATCAGCTAAAAACGCTTACTGCAGATGGAAATCCTATTACCGGTACAACCTATACCGTAACAGCAAACGTAACTCTTTCGGCAGTATTCGAAAAAACGTTTGAAGTAACACTCACCCAGCCGGCAGTAGGTGGAACCATTTCCGCCACTTACCCCGGTAATACATTGACAGACGGAGTTAATGCGGATATCCCCAATAACACCGTATTGACCCTGACAGCAACCCACGCATCCGGTTATCATCTAAAAACGCTCACAGCAGACGGAAGTCCTATCACCGGTACAACCTATACCGTAATGGCGGATGTTATCCTTTCGGCTGTATTCGGAAAGGATGCACCAGCTCCTGACCCAGACCCGGAACCTGTTCCTCCAGTCTATCACACAGTAACTCTTCCGGCTATAGAAGGTGCGACTACCAACCCTGTTGCCGGAGACTATCAAGTGGAAGCGTGGAGTGATTTCCGTTTTTATCTCACACTGGATAAGGAATACGATCAGTCCGAACCCGTCATAACAACCGATCGCAGTGAAACCATCATGCCTCGCAGTAGTGACGGTGCCTATATCATTAAGAATGTGCGTCAGCCGGTCGAAATACTTATCAAGGGTATTGTGAAGAACTCAGCGGTAAGTAACGAAGTGGTGACAGCTGATGATATGAAGGTATGGTCAGCCCAGGGTTACCTGTATATCAGTTCCGTAAAGGGACAGACGGTACATATCTATAACCTGGCAGGTACACAGGTTAAACAGGCAGATATCCCGGCAGGTGATACCCAATGGACACTACCTACAGGTATCTACATCGTTCAGATAGGCTCCCAACGATACAAAGTAATCATATAAACAAACATTATGACGAAATCAGAATTGATACAAAGCATTGCAAATGATACCGGGCAGAAAGTTTCTCAGGTGAAAAGAACCGTCGAGGCATTCCTCCGTATCGCATCCGATACCTTGAATGAAGGCGATGAAGTTCGCTTCCACAATTTTGGAGTATTGCTGCCCTGGCTTCAAACCGAACGCATGGCGCGGAATCCTAAAACAGGTACAGCTGTTAAGATAACTCCCCGCATCTCGGTAAAGTTCCGTCCGGGGAAACTGCTGTTGAAGGCTCTGAACAAATAGGATACCGGTAATCACGGCCCCGGTCAGAAACCGAACCCGCCGTGATCGTCTTCCTCTTTTTCCTGTTCTTTGCCCGTTAAATAGATGAAATCGTTCCCGCTCTGAATAATATCGGAGGCGGGAACTTTTTCTTTTAGCTTCTCCACCTCTTTTGCATCCTTCACACAGACCCAAGCGCGATAGCTTTTCGAGGGCTTATCGGCTATAAACCAGACACCGGTATAGGAAATACCTTCCAGATAATGCATCAGCGAAGTACTGACACCAGATATGCCTATCGGTCCGCGCAGGAATTTCAGTTTGCCGGAATAAGGGGATATCTCTTGCAACAGCGCCGGTATCGCCGGGTTATCTTTCCCGTCCATCGGAAGATACTGCCGGATCAACTCATCCACCTTACTCTTTGCCGCAGCCGAGCCGGAAGGGAACACCACCGATACGTATTTATCGCCAGCCACAGCCTGCAACTGGTAAGGTGACAGGCAATCGATGCAATCCAGCGTATCCGCCCGCTGACAGCGGAACACATGGAGCGAATAGATACCGAAAGCATCCTCAGGTGTCGGCATCTCATAAATCTCGATCGTATATTCCTGCCCCTCGTAAACGACATCGCGGGCTGTCAGCTTACTGACACCGTATTCGAGGAACTGCTCCGCTCCTCCATTCATAAAACCGTAGAGTCCCGAGCCTGTAAACACCCGTTCCCTTTTCACTTCGACCTCCTGTGCAACCAGAAAGGCGGGGATCAACAATAGGAAGCCTGCCCATCGTATAAAATGTTTCATGCCTGCAACGTTGTTTCTATCAGTTCAATTTTATCCTTATCGGCTACACCGAGTTGAAACTCCTGCGCCATATCCATAAAGGTACGTGCTCCGGCTTTCTCTTCTTCCTGCAACCCCTCTTCGATACGTTTGGCGATCACTATATCGTAACTGATACGGTCGACTGCCACCGCGTCGCTTCCCGCCAGGATGGTATTATAATGGCAGATAAATTGCGGATTGGCAGCCGGTCCGCCGTCAAAGCAACCGATCATTCCGTCGACAATATTCAACACCACCTTATCCCGTAACGGAGGGAAAGCACAAACCGAAGCACAGGTATCATGCCACATCGGTCCGTGAAGTCGGGCAGTATTCGTAATCGAACCGAAAGCCAGGTTCTTCATACAGCAGGTGATCGTCGTTCCGGCATTCTTCAATACGGGAACATTGATAATCTTCGTCACCATCTCCGTACATATCTTCGTGAAATAAGAATTCTTTCCGCCATTAATCATGAAAGGCATGGTGTAAGCATCATATTCTCCTTCGATGTCGACGGAAAAGTACTGCTCCTTATCGATCCGCTCTTCGCCGTAGAACTTACCTTCGGCATTGATGTAACTGCCGTTCTCATCGGGGTATTCCGTACCGATGATCTTTATATCCGGATAGTTCTCAGAGGTAAAGCCCGATTCCTTCAAATCCGCTTCACGCCGGTCCCAGATAATGATATTCTTTCGGGGAATGCCGGCTTCTTCCAGCTGGTTGATAATGGATTGCGTCAAAGCATGCGAAGTAGATAACAGCTTACCGGCAATCGGATTTACTTTCAGCCCGATCACATCGTCGGGACCGACAAACTGCAGCCACGCCTCTTTCAGGTTGCTTTTCCCTGTCAGATTCAACATACTGTTCCGTAGCATTTCATAGGCGATTCCTTCGGAAGGCTGTCCGTCGACAATACAGCTGGGATGGGTTGTACGGGCTACTTTACCGGGATATTTACCTGGCATGGAATGTTCGTTCCGGGGGATGGCCAGGGCATCCTTTATATTGGTTGCCGGCTTCTCTTTATCTGCGTGCACCGCCGGAGCAGCCTTTACGATAGGAGAAAAAGCAACGCTTGCCCCACCGAGGGCCAGCGAACGGAAAAAGTTTCTTCTTTTCATGGTATTACTGATTAAGTCTTCAGGCTGCTAAGATATTAAAATCCTGTGGGGCTTCCGTCTTTTTTTCCGGTTATTTCCTGTACTTTTGCGACACAATTCGAGAACTCAATAAATATGCTGGAAAAAGGATTACAACACACAAGCAGTACCGTAGTCAGTGCTGCTAACTCAGCCCGTACCATGGATCGGGCGACCTGGATGTATTCGCCACACCGTCGATGGTGGCTCTAATGGAAAACGCAGCCATGCTGGCTGTTGCCGCCGAACTGCCGGAAGGCTCGACAACCGTAGGTGCACAGATGAACACCTCACATATCAAACCGTCCCCGCTGGGAGAAACAATTTCCGCCACGGCAACCTTACAGGAAGCAGATGGCCGCAAGCTCACTTTCAGCGTTGTGGCACAAGACTCCAAAGGGACGATCGGCGAAGGGACACATATCCGTTTCATCGTAGACAAAGAGAAGTTCCTCTCCAAGATCTACCCTACCAACAAATAGGTATTTCACGGGCACAGAATGCCCATTTATGGTGATTTCACGTTCTCCGATCTCTTTCTATATTTGTTCCGTCTTAAAAATGAACAAACAATGAAAATAGAAAAGATTACAGGACGTGAAATCCTCGACTCAAGAGGTAACCCTACCGTAGAAGTAGATGTATTATTGGAATCAGGTGTAACAGGCAGAGCTTCTGTCCCCTCCGGCGCATCGACCGGCGAACACGAAGCACTGGAACTGCGCGACGGTGACAAGAAACGCTATTGCGGTAAAGGTGTACTGAAAGCTGTTGAAAACGTAAACAAGATAATCGCTCCTGCCCTGAAAGGCATGTCAGCATTGGATCAGGTAGGTATCGACCAGGCCATGCTCGAACTGGACGGAACGAAGACCAAATCAAACCTCGGTGCAAACGCCATCCTCGGTGTTTCCCTTGCAGTTGCCAAGGCTGCTGCCAACTATCTG
>ERZ812616.3394-NODE-3394-length-11194-cov-2.764431_pt1 | contig 11194 bp, 8 predicted proteins | sample MGYA00376249_ERZ812616 | MGnify/ENA primary metagenome ERZ812616 (study PRJEB26924, sample SAMEA4378265) | human gut metagenome | biome: human gut; feature: human-associated habitat; material: faeces | place: China | collected 2013 ... | reverse complement strand
ATCAGTTTCATTCCGATTCCGGGCACCACTAATTCTTAAGAACCCGCCCACAAGGCGGGTTTTTGCTTTTGGATCTTTATATAAAATAAACTTGGGTGCATAACGCCATCAGGTCTTAAACACTCCCGAATCATCAATAAACATCCCCCGCTAACAAAACACAGTTCAGTTCACATAACATCCCTGTTATCCCACACATATCTGCTGGCCGAACGACGCCAGTGCGCGTACGGAGGCAAGAGCAGCCCTGCACATGGCAGCGCTTGTGGTAACCTGGTTTAATCCGGTGAAAGAGGCGTTTTACATGCATCTGCCAGCAGCCGGAAAAACCAAAAAAGTGGCGCTGGTTGACTGTATGCGTAAATTGCTGACCATCCTGAACGCAATGCTCAGAAAGAACGAAGAGTGAAATGAATCGTAGCATCATGTTGCTCCATAATTTTTACGTTCAAGACAGTTGATTATCGGCGCATATGACTCAAAAAGAGCCTGATGATTGCCTCTTTTCCATAGGCTCTTTCTCTGAAGTGAAGGAAGGCCCGGAAGAAAGCACTCGCTGGCATACGTGACTCCAGCTCAACCGGAGATAATCACCATTGTTATTTTTCTATTTAATAATAATCTCCTGAAAAATAGATATAGCAAAAATACAATCCGGCCAGATTTAATTCCGCATTCATTACCAGAAATAATCAACACTACAACTATTATATCATTCAATAGTCACCGCTAAAATTTTATTATTTTCCTCTTCTTTACATAGAAATTATCAATCTGTTTATTATGCCGAATTTAAATAATTAATCACAAAACAACATCACCATTATTTGCGTGTTTTATTTATTAATAACATAGTCATACGTTCTTTTTTTACAAGAAAATAATCAATTGATAAATTGTTTTTGGTATTAATAGTCAAGTAGGAAACATTTTAACAAATGATAAAAATCCTAAATTCCTTGTTCATAATGTAGGAGTGTGTTAAATAGGTGGGCAAAATTTGGTTCCCTTTCTCGCCTGTAATATTGCAGCGTCTTCGCACCTCCATGAGACATTGCGACTTAATAAGAAGGTGATAAGTCCTGCATATAAGCATGGACTGACCATGGTTTTATATTCATTAAAAATTTTGTTACAACCCATTGATTTAGCATAAATAAATTATAGTGGGTTCGGGTTTGTTGTGACTGTGGCATTATTTCCGTGCAAAGGAGCTGATATGTCTGAAAGACATTTACCTGATGACCAGAGCAGTACTATCGATCCATATCTAATTACCTCTGTTCGCCAGACTCTGGCAGAACAAAGCGCAGCATTACAAAACTTGTCTAAACAACTGGATTCCGGGCAGTACCAGCGTGTCCTTAATTTGATAATGAACTGTAAAGGGCACGTTATTCTTTCGGGAATGGGTAAATCAGGGCATGTCGGTCGTAAAATGTCAGCGACGCTGGCCTCTACGGGTACGCCTAGTTTCTTTATTCATCCTGCAGAAGCTTTCCATGGCGATCTGGGCATGATTACGCCTTACGATCTTCTGATCCTTATTTCTGCCAGCGGTGAAACGGATGAAATCCTCAAGCTAGTTCCTTCACTGAAAAATTTCGGCAACCGAATTATCGCCATTACCAATAATGGAAATTCCACGCTGGCGAAAAATGCTGATGCCGTGCTGGAACTCCACATGGCGAATGAAACCTGCCCGAATAATCTTGCACCAACAACGTCTACCACGCTGACGATGGCGATCGGCGATGCGCTGGCGATTGCCATGATCCACCAACGCAAATTTATGCCGAATGATTTTGCGCGCTATCACCCGGGCGGTTCATTAGGTCGTCGCCTGCTGACCCGCGTTGCTGATGTCATGCAGCATGATGTTCCTGCGGTACAGCTGGATGCGTCATTTAAAACCGTGATTCAACGTATCACCAGCGGATGCCAGGGAATGGTGATGGTAGAAGACGCAGAAGGTGGGCTAGCGGGCATTATCACCGACGGTGACCTGCGTCGCTTTATGGAAAAAGAGGATTCTCTGACATCCGCCACGGCTGCGCAGATGATGACACGTGAACCGCTGACGCTACCGGAAGACACCATGATCATTGAAGCGGAAGAAAAAATGCAAAAGCACCGCGTCTCAACGTTATTGGTGACCAACAAGGCAAATAAAGTCACTGGCCTTGTGCGCATTTTCGACTAATTAAGCAACGGGGTGCGAGAGGTTAGTCTCTCATTGAGTTTGCGCCCCACTGAAACTTTGATAATCGTTACATGTTGATAAAAGTGAAGTCTGCCGTATCCTGGATGCGTGCTCGTCTGTCTGCCATCTCACTGGCAGATATCCAAAAACACCTGGCGAAAATCATCATTCTGGCACCGATGGCGGTGCTGCTGATCTATCTGGCTATCTTCAGCCAGCCTCGCTATATGAGCGAGTCGAAAGTCGCCATTAAACGCTCGGATGATTTAAACAGCGGCAGCCTGAATTTTGGTCTGCTTCTGGGTGCCTCTAACCCCAGTTCCGCAGAAGATGCGTTGTATCTGAAAGAGTACATCAACTCGCCGGATATGCTGGCGGCGCTGGATAAGCAACTAAATTTTCGTGAAGCGTTTAGCCACAGCGGGCTCGATTTTCTTAATCATCTTAGCAAGGATGAAACCGCAGAAGGCTTCCTGAAGTACTACAAGGACCGTATCAACGTCTCGTATGACGATAAAACCGGATTACTGAATATTCAGACGCAGGGCTTTAGCCCGGAGTTTGCGCTTAAGTTTAACCAAACCGTGCTGAAAGAGTCAGAGCGCTTTATCAATGAGATGTCACATCGCATCGCGCGTGACCAGCTTGCCTTTGCAGAAACGGAGATGGAAAAGGCACGCCAGCGTCTGGACGCCAGCAAAGCGGAATTGCTCTCTTATCAGGACAACAACAACGTTCTGGATCCACAGGCACAGGCACAGGCGGCGAGCACGTTAGTGAATACGCTGATGGGCCAGAAGATCCAGATGGAAGCGGACCTGCGGAACTTGCTGACGTATCTGCGTGAGGACGCCCCGCAAGTTGTGAGTGCGCGTAATGCGATTCAGTCATTGCAGGCACAAATTGACGAAGAAAAAAGCAAAATCACTGCGCCACAGGGTGACAAGCTAAACCGTATGGCAGTGGATTTTGAAGAAATCAAATCAAAAGTAGAGTTCAACACCGAGCTGTACAAACTGACCCTGACCTCCATTGAAAAGACCCGTGTAGAAGCGGCTCGTAAGCTCAAAGTGCTGTCAGTGATCAGTTCGCCACAGTTGCCGCAGGAATCGTCTTTTCCAAATATCCCTTATTTTATCGCCTGCTGGTTACTGGTGTGCTGCCTGCTGTTCGGCACCCTGAAACTGTTGCTGGCTGTTATTGAAGATCACCGAGACTAACGCTGTCGCTGAATGAGTTTGTGATGAAATTATTTAAATCAATTTTACTGATTGCCGCCTGTCACGCGGCGCAGGCCAGCGCGACCATTGATATTAACGCTGACCCAAACCTGACAGGAGCCGCGCCGCTTACCGGTATTCTGAACGGACAGAAGTCGGATACGCAAAACATGAGCGGCTTCGACAATACCCCGCCGCCCGCACCGCCGGTGGTAATGAGCCGTATGTTTGGTGCTCAACTTTTCAACGGCACCAGCGCGGATAGCGGTGCGACGGTAGGATTCAACCCTGACTATATTCTGAATCCGGGTGATAGCATTCAGGTTCGCTTGTGGGGTGCGTTCACCTTTGATGGTGCGTTACAGGTTGATCCCAAAGGTAATATTTTCCTGCCGAACGTTGGTCCGGTGAAAATTGCTGGCGTCAGTAATAGTCAGCTAAATGCCTTGGTCACATCCAAAGTGAAGGAAGTATACCAGTCCAACGTCAACGTCTACGCCTCCTTATTACAGGCGCAGCCAGTAAAAGTGTACGTGACCGGATTTGTGCGTAATCCTGGTCTGTATGGCGGTGTGACGTCTGATTCGTTACTCAATTATCTGATCAAGGCTGGCGGCGTTGATCCAGAGCGCGGAAGTTACGTTGATATTGTGGTCAAGCGCGGTAACCGCGTGCGCTCCAACGTCAACCTGTACGACTTCCTGCTGAACGGCAAACTGGGACTTTCGCAGTTCGCCGATGGTGACACCATCATCGTCGGGCCACGTCAGCATACTTTCAGCGTTCAGGGCGATGTCTTTAACAGCTACGACTTTGAGTTCCGCGAAAGCAGCATTCCCGTAACGGAAGCGTTGAGCTGGGCGCGCCCTAAGCCTGGCGCGACTCACATTACGATTATGCGTAAACAGGGGCTGCAAAAACGCAGCGAATACTATCCGATCAGTTCTGCGCCAGGCCGTATGTTGCAAAATGGCGATACCTTAATCGTGAGCACTGACCGCTATGCCGGCACCATTCAGGTGCGGGTTGAAGGCGCACACTCCGGTGAACATGCCATGGTATTGCCTTATGGTTCCACTATGCGTGCGGTTCTGGAAAAAGTCCGCCCGAACAGCATGTCGCAGATGAACGCAGTTCAGCTTTATCGCCCATCAGTGGCTCAGCGTCAGAAAGAGATGCTGAATCTCTCGCTGCAAAAGCTGGAGGAAGCCTCACTTTCTGCCCAGTCATCCACCAAAGAAGAAGCCAGCCTGCGAATGCAGGAAGCACAACTGATCAGCCGCTTTGTGGCGAAAGCACGCACCGTGGTTCCGAAAGGTGAAGTGATCCTCAACGAATCCAATATTGATTCTGTTCTGCTTGAAGATGGCGACGTCATCAATATTCCGGAGAAAACATCGCTGGTTATGGTTCATGGCGAGGTGCTGTTCCCGAACGCGGTGAGCTGGCAGAAAGGGATGACCACCGAGGATTACATCGAGAAATGCGGTGGCCTGACGCAAAAATCGGGTAACGCCAGAATTATCGTCATTCGTCAGAACGGTGCGGCAGTCAACGCTGAAGATGTAGATTCACTCAAGCCTGGCGATGAGATTATGGTTCTGCCGAAATATGAATCGAAAAACATTGAAGTTACCCGTGGTATTTCCACCATCCTCTATCAGCTGGCGGTGGGTGCAAAAGTGATTCTGTCTTTGTAAGGGGTTGAAATGAGCAAAGCAGTTATTGTCATTCCGGCTCGCTATGGCTCCTCGCGCCTGCCGGGTAAGCCACTGCTCGATATTGTTGGTAAACCGATGATCCAGCATGTTTACGAGCGTGCGTTACAGGTGGCGGGCGTTGCGGAAGTTTGGGTGGCAACAGACGATCCGCGTGTTGAACAGGCCGTACAGGCGTTTGGCGGGAAAGCCATCATGACGCGCAACGATCATGAATCCGGCACCGATCGGCTGGTCGAGGTGATGCATAAAGTCGAGGCAGATATCTACATTAACCTGCAGGGCGACGAACCAATGATTCGCCCGCGGGATGTAGAAACGCTGCTACAAGGAATGCGTGACGATCCCGCGTTGCCGGTGGCAACGCTATGCCACGCGATTTCTGCCGCAGAAGCGGCTGAGCCAAGCACGGTAAAAGTGGTTGTGAATACCCGCCAGGATGCGCTTTATTTCAGCCGCTCACCGATTCCGTATCCGCGTAATGCTGAAAAAGCGCGCTACCTGAAACACGTCGGTATTTACGCTTATCGTCGCGATGTGCTGCAAAACTACAGCCAGTTACCGGAGTCCATGCCGGAGCAGGCGGAATCACTGGAGCAGCTAAGGTTGATGAACGCGGGGATCAACATCCGCACATTTGAGGTTGCCGCAACCGGTCCGGGCGTCGACACCCCAGCATGCCTGGAAAAAGTGCGCGCCCTGATGGCACAGGAACTGGCTGAAAACGCATGATTGGCATTTACTCGCCTGGCATCTGGCGTATTCCGCATCTGGAGAAATTTCTGGCGCAACCGTGCCAGAAACTTTCTCTGCTGCGCCCTGTTCCACAAGAAGTTGATGCTATCGCCGTGTGGGGACATCGTCCCAGCGCGGCGAAACCAGTCGCCATCGCCAAAGCAGCGGGAAAACCCGTCATTCGTCTGGAAGATGGATTTGTGCGTTCGCTGGATCTTGGCGTCAATGGCGAGCCGCCGCTTTCTCTGGTGGTGGATGATTGTTGCATTTACTACGATGCCAGCAAGCCTTCAGCACTGGAGAAACTGGTACAGGATAAAGCCGGAAATACAGCTCTGATAAGCCAGGCCAGAGAAGCGATGCACACCATCGTGACCGGGGATTTGTCGAAATATAACCTGGCACCTGCGTTTGTGGCTGATGAGTCAGAACGTGCAGACATCGTTCTGGTTGTCGATCAGACATTTAATGATATGTCAGTGACGTATGGCAATGCTGGCCCGCATGAGTTTGCTGCCATGCTGGAAGCCGCGATGGCGGAAAATCCTCAAGCCGAAATTTGGGTGAAGGTGCACCCAGATGTACTGGAAGGAAAGAAAACAGGTTATTTCGCTGATCTGCGTGCCACGCAACGAGTACGTTTGATTGCCGAGAATGTCAGCCCGCAGTCGCTATTGCGACACGTTTCCCAGGTTTACGTCGTGACCTCCCAGTACGGCTTTGAAGCCTTGCTGGCAGGAAAACCAGTAACATGTTTCGGCCAGCCTTGGTATGCAGGTTGGGGTTTAACCGACGATCGTCATCCACAGTCCGCTTTGTTATCTGCCCGACGCGGTTCTGCCACGCTGGAGGAACTTTTTGCCGCTGCATACCTGCGTTACTGTCGCTATATCGATCCGCAAACGGGAGAAGTAAGCGATCTATTTACCGTGCTGCAATGGCTGCAATTACAACGTCGACATCTGCAACAGCGTGATGGTTATTTATGGGCGCCAGGCTTAACGCTGTGGAAGTCAGCGATCCTGAAACCTTTCTTGCAAACGGCAACAAACCGGCTGAGTTTTTCACGTCGCTGTACTGCGGCGAGCGCCTGCGTGGTATGGGGTGTAAAGGGAGAACAGCAATGGCGAGCCGAAGCGCAGCGAAAATCACTGCCGTTATGGCGAATGGAAGATGGTTTTCTGCGTTCATCCGGACTTGGCTCTGACCTGCTGCCGCCGCTATCGCTGGTGCTGGATAAACGCGGTATTTACTATGACGCCACACGCCCCAGCGATCTGGAAGTGCTGCTGAATCATAGCCAGCTAACGCTGGCGCAGAAGATGCGAGCTGAAAAATTACGCCAGCGACTGGTTGAAAGCAAACTGAGTAAGTACAACCTGGGAGCCGATTTCTCTCTACCAGCCGAAGCCAAAGATAAAAAAGTTATCCTGGTGCCGGGTCAGGTAGAGGACGATGCCTCTATTAAAACAGGCACTGTCTCGATTAAGAGCAACCTTGAGTTATTACGCACAGTACGCGAGCGCAATCCGCACGCCTACATTGTTTATAAACCGCACCCGGATGTACTGGTGGGGAATCGCAAGGGCGATATTCCGGCAGAACTGACTGCTGAACTCGCTGATTATCAGGCACTGGACGCCGATATTATTCAATGCATTCAGCGCGCAGATGAAGTGCACACCATGACATCATTGTCCGGGTTTGAAGCGTTATTACATGGCAAGCACGTACATTGTTACGGCCTGCCCTTCTATTCCGGTTGGGGTTTAACCGTCGATGAACATCGCTGCCCGCGTCGCGAGCGAAAATTAACGTTAGCGGATTTGATCTATCAGGCGCTGATTGTTTATCCAACCTATATCCACCCAACACGGCTACAACCTATTACGGTTGAAGAGGCGGCGGAATATTTGATCCAGACGCCGCGCAAGCCGTTGTTTATTACCAGAAAAAAAGCGGGGCGAGTAATACGTTATTACCGCAAATTAATTATGTTCTGCAAGGTCAGATTTGGCTAAACAATTTCATAGTTGACTATTACGCAAATTATTTATGCAAGGTAATGCACTAACCGTTTTATTATCCGGTAAAAAATATCTGCTATTGCAGGGGCCGATGGGACCTTTTTTCAATGACGTCGCCGAATGGTTAGAGTCATTAGGACGTAACGCTGTGAATGTTGTATTCAACGGTGGGGATCGTTTTTACTGCCGCCATCGACAATACCTGGCTTACTACCAAACGCCGAAAGAGTTCCCCGGATGGTTACGGGATCTCCACCGGCAATATGACTTTGATACCATCCTCTGCTTTGGTGACTGCCGCCCATTGCACAAAGAAGCAAAACGTTGGGCAAAGTCGAAAGGGATCCGCTTTCTGGCATTTGAAGAAGGATATTTACGTCCGCAGTTTATTACTGTTGAAGAAGGCGGAGTGAACGCATATTCATCGCTACCGCGCGATCCGGATTTTTATCGTAAGTTACCAGATATGCCTGCGCCGCACGTTGAGAACTTAAAACCTTCAACGATGAAACGTATAGGTCATGCGATGTGGTATTACCTGATGGGTTGGCATTACCGTCATGAGTTCCCTCGCTACCGCCACCACAAATCGTTTTCCCCCTGGTATGAGGCTCGTTGCTGGGTTCGTGCATACTGGCGCAAGCAACTTTACAAGGTAACACAGCGTAAGGTATTGCCGAGGTTAATGAACGAGCTGGACCAGCGTTATTATCTTGCCGTTTTGCAGGTGTATAACGATAGCCAGATTCGTAACCACAGCAATTATAACGATGTGCGTGACTATATTAATGAAGTCATGTACTCATTTTCACGTAAAGCACCGAAAGAAAGTTATTTGGTGATCAAGCACCATCCAATGGATCGTGGTCACAGACTCTATCGACCATTAATTAAGCGGCTAAGTAAGGAATATGGCTTAGGTGAGCGCGTCATTTATGTGCACGATCTCCCGATGCCGGAACTATTACGCCACGCAAAAGCGGTGGTGACGATTAACAGTACGGCGGGGATCTCTGCACTGATTCATAACAAACCACTCAAAGTGATGGGCAATGCCCTGTACGACATCAAGGGCTTGACGTATCAAGGGCATTTGCACCAGTTCTGGCAGGCCGATTTTAAACCGGATATGAAACTGTTTAAGAAGTTTCGGGGGTATTTATTGATGAAGACGCAGGTTAATTGGGTTTATTATGGGGGGAACACAACAAACTGCCAACATAATATATATTAAATTTCAAGTCAATATCTTTTGAATTTTAAGTAGCCAAAAAATCATTTCCATCCTCTTCAAAGAAAAGTAACATAAAGGTAATAAAACATACTACTTTAAGATTTAATTTTACGACTGGTACTGTAATAGAATATAAAATGTAGCTTTTATTACTCCCCCAAGAAAATCCTTTTATCGTGCAAAGAGGGAGATGTTATATCATCCGATAATATTTTAACATTATCAAAATTCTTTAAAATATCGAAATGGAGACGCAGCGTATTAATCCCTTTTTGGGATTTATCATTATCACACAACTTTATCATAAGAGGCGCTATTGAATAAGACTGACATCTTTTGGAAACTAAAGGTGCATATACCAAAGAAGATGATGTTAATCCAATTAAGTGTTTTATTTTTGCTTTTTTTATTACCGGCTCTATTAAAAAGTCTGGCTCTGTTATAAGAATTATGTCACGACATTTTGCCTTTTTTATTGCCTTTTGAATTGCATTAATATTTTTTTTAGGCTCTTTAGGGTGAGGTTTTATAAATATTCTTGCATTATCAGGCTTATCTATTCTAAGTAAGATAGAAATTAACGAATCCGCAAATAATGTATGTTCAATCAAATACTTTTGATTTGCATATATTATATCATCTCTAGTTATAGAATATTTATGGATAACATTATCTATTCTGGTTGATGATTTAACTGATGGAGCACCTTTAAACTCAACAAATTTTTGCGCATTAAATTTTTTCTTAAGCAAAATTGGATATGTACCGTATACATTTTCAAATTTCAAATCTGGATAATGGAACAAGATAATTGAATTAATAATCTCTGAATAAAAATTAATATTTACTACTGGGTTTTCTTTTTCGGTTTTATAAGTCCCTGTCCCCTCTTCAATTAATGAACATCTTATATTATTTTTTTTGAACAAATATACGAAGATTGCATAATGTTGCGCATAGCTCATAAAATAAGCATCTTTAGCTTTTGAATTTAAAACTAAATAATTATATACGTTATAAAACCATATAACCTTTTTAAGTGAAAAAACATTTGGGAAAGTTGGAATGAATAGTACCTTGTATGAAGAAAATAATTTATTATTTATTTGTTCAACAATAATTTTTGGCATCTCAGTATTTTTTTCAGTTGCCAAAACAATAAGATAGTTACTTCTCTTGCTAAATTTTTGTACAAATGACTCAGCTTTTTTTAATTGCCCTAGGTTACTAATTATAAAAATATTTTTACTTTTTATTTTTAACGGTGATAGTAGCTCTTCAGCCTTGTTTTTAGAATTAAAAAACCATGAGTCACGGAAAAACCCAATTGGATTTACAAATAATTTCCTCAACTTCTTTAAACTAGCATCAAATATCATCTTTCTTATACCTTAATAAAACTTTATGGATTTTTTTCAATGTTTTTATTTTTTTTGGTCCTAATGAGAAAAAGAAATTAAAAAAGATCAAAAACAATATAATCAATGTAGATCTTTTAATTCCAAAAGTCCTAACATTAACATTTGGCGGAATTTTTAAAATATCATTCAAAATCTTATGTTGAATATCCCTAGAGTAATAAAAGTTCTCCTCCATCCATTTTTTTTTAATACGTGGAATGTGTTTAAAATTAAACTTATTATAGTCAACAATAAGTCCAGATCTTGAAAAATAACATTGTCCATTGCAAGTATGATTAAATCCATTTATTAAATAAACATTAATTTTATTAGCCAGACAATATATTGCAACCGAAGAAGATATTGTAATACAATATTCAACTTTAGAAATTAAAGAATCAATATTATCATCGCTAAATGTTATATTTTTCAAATCGAAGCGTTCAATGTATTCCTTAATATCAAAAACAATTGAGTCTGGTGATATAAGAGGATTTCGAGTTTTAAAAATAAAATTCATATGTGGATGTTTCTGAATTACTCTAATCAAAAAACGTGCATATTCTATCCTCTTTATTGGCGTCAAGGGCTCATTAACTTGATCAACGATAAGACAAGAATTCTCACTTTTTGCATTGATATTGACATTTTTAATCC
>ERZ812616.3380-NODE-3380-length-11240-cov-2.782745_pt1 | contig 11240 bp, 8 predicted proteins | sample MGYA00376249_ERZ812616 | MGnify/ENA primary metagenome ERZ812616 (study PRJEB26924, sample SAMEA4378265) | human gut metagenome | biome: human gut; feature: human-associated habitat; material: faeces | place: China | collected 2013 ... | reverse complement strand
ATCCATTATAATTATTTGAGTTATAACTTCAAGCGGTGTTTGACCGATCGCTTTCTTTATGGAAGTAGAAAAATAGGAAAGAGTCAATCCTAATTGGTTGGCATAGAATGTAACATTATGTTCTGTTGTATAATGTAGCAAGACAAGATTCATAAAATCCTGGTAAATCTCCGTATACCGGGTCATCTCTTGTTTTTCCAGGATATGATTATTACTGTATAATTCCACAATTCCCTGGCTACACATTGTAAAAATGGCTTTGATCATTTCTTTATTATTCAGGATATTGGGATATATAGCATACTGGAAGAGGAGATCATAAAAGCAGGCAAAAAGATTCGACATTTCCTGTGAGATCGGTATGACGGGATTTTTGTAAATAACCGACAGGCAGTTCATCGTACTTCTTACAAAATTGACATATCCCATAAAATCAGAAGAAAAAGCCACGAAATAGACTAATATATCTTCCGACATTTCATGGATCTGTAAATAAGAATTGGGAATTAAAGTTGTGACATGAAGCCGTGTTGCTGTATATTCGGATTGGTTTATACTGGTGCGTATGCGTCCTTCCATACAGAGAATGAAAACCCCGGCTTTAATTTTATAAGGTGCGTTCATATATTGCTTGAGTTCATCAGAGGATACATATTTACCGACTATGAAGTCTGTCGGCGAATCGATACTGATAATTTGTTTATCCATTTCTGTCGGTTTGTTTTTAACATCAAATATAGGTATTATTTGAAAAACAAATGTTATGACAGAAAGAATAGAACATATAAAACAAAATATTTATTTGTTCGTTGTTGTCAATAAGCGTTACTTTGCAAAAGTATTGATTCATCTTCATATTCATAATTTACATGACAGACAAATATAAACGGCAACTATTGGATGCCGGAGTTAATTTAGAAAGCGCACTGGACCGCTTTATGGGAAGTGAAGTGCTGTATGATAATTTTTTATTGAAATTTATTCAGGACAACACTTTCTGCCAATTGAAAGAGTTCTTAAGTAATAATGATATTCAAAATGCATTTGTTCAGGCTCATACGTTGAAAGGAGTAGTTGCGAATCTCGAGTTCCTGCCTCTGTTGGATATTTTGACGCCTATGACGGAGTTACTCCGGAGCGGTGATATAGAAAAAATATCCGAACAACAAGAATTACTGGAAGTGCGATATGATAAGATATGTAGCATAATAAAGGATAATCATTGATGCGAATCAGAACCATGATGATATAAAATATGAGGGGAAAGGAATGATGGAAGAACAATTTTTACAGCCGGAGATAGATGGTGACTATAACTTACTGATGTGTACAATGGGGGTGAGCGTCAGTAAACACCTGATGGATGAACACTTCACTGTCTTGTGGGCTAACGATTTTTATTATGATCTGATAGGATATCCTAAAGAGGAATATGAAGCAACTTTTAAGAATCAATGTGATTTATTTTTTGCGAATAATAAAGCTGGTTGGGATACGATTGTGGAGGCTGTAGTCAACGCATTGAAAAACGGTAAAAACAGATATGATGTATTTGTACAGATGGAGCGTAAGGACGGCTCATTGATCTGGACGAAAATAACAGCCTCTTTTACGGAAGAAGTATATAATGGCTATCCTATTGCATATACAGTTATCACGAATGTGGATGATATGATGCAAAAGCGTATCGAACAAACAATTGCCTATGAGAATATTCCCGGATTCATTGCTAAATATAAAGTGCAGAAAGATGGCAGTTTGGGACTGCTGGATGCAAATGATAAGTTTTTGAGTTTCTTTGGCATAAAGAAAGAAAATCTAACTACTTTCCCTACTTTCACTCATTTGACGGAAAATAGCAGGATGGTGTTGGATGCACATATTCCTTTGATGCAAAAAGGTGATCCGGTTCATTTTATTATCTGTTCAAAAAGTAGGAATGGAAGTGATTCCTGGTTCCAGTTAAATGGGGAATGCATCGGCTGTGTAAACGGAGAACCTATTTATATTATCGTTTATATCGATATTACGGATATAACGGAACAGCGAGAATTACAAAAGAAACTGGAGGAACAGTCGCAACTCCTGAAAGAAGCATTGGATTTTGCAGAGAAGGCCAATCAGGCAAAATCTGATTTTCTCGCCAGGATGAGCCATGATATCCGTACGCCTATGAATGCAATCGTGGGTATGACGGCTATTGCGGGAGTACATGTGGACGAACGGGAACGTGTATTGGATTGTCTGAAAAAGATAACGAATGCATCCAATCTCTTACTTAGTCTGATAAACGAAGTCCTGGATATGTCGAAGATAGAAAGCGGACGTTTGAAATTGTCGGAGGACGAGTTTAATATCGGTGAGCTTCTACAAGATCTGATTGTTATGATGCAGTCGGAAGTTAAGTCCAAGCAGCATAAACTGGATATCCATGTCAATGGATTACAGCATGAAAATGTTGTGGGCGATGTTCAGCGGATCAAGCAGGTACTGATGAATATTATATCCAACGCGATAAAGTATACGCCTGATAATGGCCGTATCCAAATCAATATTGAAGAAAAGGCTCCTCATGATGGAATTGCTAACTACGAGTTTGTCTTTGAAGACAATGGAAGAGGGATGAAACCTGATTTCCTGGAAAAGGTTTTCCAACCTTTTGAACGGGCCGATGATCATGGTATCAGCAGCATACAGGGAACAGGACTCGGTATGGCTATCAGCCACAGTATCATACAAATGATGGGAGGCGAGATAAAGGTGGAAAGTGAATATGGGAAAGGTTCCCGTTTTACCATCTATATGCCACTGAGATACCATGAGAAAGCATTCGATGGAAAGATGGAACGGCCGGATCTCTCCGTATTGGTTGTGGATGATGATAAAATGGCTTGCTTGAGTACCTGCAATTATTTATCGGAGATCGGTTTGAATAGTGATTGGGTTTGTACCGGAAGTGAAGCGGTGGCAGCCACCAGGAAACGTCACAGCAAGAACGATGAATATTTTGCTGTTATCCTGGATATGAAAATGCCGGGAATGAATGGTATAGAGACGACCCGGCAAATACGAGCTACGGTTGGATTGGACGTACCGATCATTATTCTGTCGGCTTATGATATAGAAGAATATGAAACAGAGGCTCAGAAAGCAGGAGCCAACGGATTTATCACGAAGCCTCTTTTCAAGTCGAAACTACTTCAGGTTTTAAAAAGGTTCCTGGAAAAAGAAGAAGTTCCTCAAACTACCGGATCTGTTAAATTTTCGGATGCAGATCATTTGGGGAAACGAATCCTTTTAGTGGAGGATAATGAATTGAATCGTGAAATTGCTGTGGAGATTATTGGAAGTACCGGAGTCTTGATTGAAACGGCTGTGAACGGGCAGGATGCGGTCGATAAAGTGATACAATCGGCAGAAGGTTATTATCAAATGATCCTGATGGATATTCAAATGCCAGTTATGGACGGTTATGAAGCTACCCGGCAGATACGCAAACTCCCACGTGCAGACGTTAAGAAGATGCCCGTGATAGCTATGACGGCTAATGCCTTTTCGGAAGATGTGACGAACGCCATCAATGCCGGTATGAATCATCATTTGGCAAAACCGATCGATATTAAAGCGTTGATGGGCGTTTTATCCACTTACCTGTAACAAGGGTTACGCTTTTCTGTATGCTTTAGGGGAAATGCCGGTGTGGTGTTTAAAATATTTGCCAAAAAAGGATTGGTTGGCAAAGTTCAGTGCATCGGCAATCTCCTGTATACTCATCCGGGTCGATTTTAATAAAGTCTTTGCTTCCAGTATCACATATTGGTCGATCCATTCTCCGGCCGACCTTCCACTGACTTCCTTGGATATCAATGATAAGTATTTGGAGGTAATGCAAAGTTTGTCCGCATAGAAACCAAGACCTCTTTCTTTCTTATAATGCTCCATCACCGTTTGTATGAACTTTTCGAATAATTCTTCTTTTCGGGACACTTTATTGAATTGTTGCGGTTCATGCTTACGGAATACATCACAAATATCGTAGAACCAAGACACTAGCAGGTTTTGTATCACTTCCCGCTGATAAGTATGGTTTTTGTTCTTTACCCGCTTCCATAGAATAGCATGGTATTCCACCAGATTTTCCAGTTCTTCATTGCTGAGCACAGTATAAGGATGCCGCTTGACGTAAAAGAAAGCAGACAACAGATTTTGGATATTGGGGATTGTATTGTCGACAAATTCTTCGGATACACCCAGATATACTCCTTTGAAATCGTCGCTTTGCTCATAATGCTGTACGATCTGGTCCGGTAAGATAACGACCAGGGAGTTTTTGGTAATAATATATTCTTCCAGATTGATGCTGATACGGATAGAACCACTCAGGCAGATTGCGAAAGCAGCGGCTTTGATGCGGCTGGGATATTCGAATACCGGAAAATGATCCAGGTTATTGAATATAGCCAGATCTTTATCCACATAATCAATCTCAGGCAGATTTTCTATACAAGAGAAATCAATAACAGGTACTGTCGTATTATTCATCTTTTTATTATTTGCCTGTAAACGTACATAAAAGAATTGGATTCTCAATCCGAAGCAAGCGACTTTTAGAACAATTCCATTAGCCAACAGACCTTTTGTAATCTGAAGAATCTCTCGACTTTTGCATCGTTTAATTCGTAGTATAAATCAAAGAAATGGAATAGTATGAAGATTGTTAATTGTATGGGAGTCCTTTTGTTGTTTCCTCTGCTGGCAAGTTGTTCCGGAGGTGGCGATAATGGAACGGCAGAAAGGGTGATCCCGGTAAAAATTACCAGAATTACAAATGTTAGTTCCGTAAAAGGACAAAATTATGTAGGAACAGTGGAAGAGAAGGCTGCCTCTTCCCTAAGCTTCCAGGTTATGGGTAATGTCGAGAAGATATTTGTAAGGGAAGGTCAGCGGGTAAATAAAGGACAGCTCCTTGCTTCGCTCAACCGGGTGACGCTCCAAAACTCCTATGAAGCTGCACATGCCTCCCTCGTTCAGGCACAGGATGCATGTGACCGTATGAAGATTTTGTATGACAGTAAAAGCCTTCCCGAGATTAAATGGGTGGAGGCACAGAGTAAATTGCAACAGGCACAATCTATGGACCGTATTGCACGAAAGAATCTGGATGACGCCTCTTTATACGCTCCGTTCAGTGGTGTGATCGGTAAACGGAATATAGAACCGGGCGAGAATGTACATCCGGGAGTTCCGGTACTGACTTTATTGGAGATCGATGAAGTTTATGTCCGGATCGCTATACCGGAGAATGAAATTGCTGCGTTGGATAAACAGAAAGCTTTGATTACAGTTGCCGCCCTGGGCAATTCCTCTTTTGAAGGGCAAATCACAGAAAAAGGTATTGTGGCCGATCCGCTTTCTCATACCTATGATGCGAGGATCAGATTACATAATGATAAAGGACTGTTGATGCCGGGAATGGTTTGCCGTGTCAACGTATTCGATGATACAGCGGCTTCCATTGTCTCTATCCCGGCGAATGCCGTGCAGATATCTCATACAGGAGATAATTTCGTCTGGTGCGTGAATGACGGAAGGGCAGAGGCAAAGCCGGTCGTAACGGGGGCGTTGACCACAGACGGTGTTGAAATAACAAACGGCTTGAAAGAAGGCGACCAGGTTGTCACCGATGGTTACCAGAAGATCAGTGAGAACATGAAAGTGAAAGTACAATGAAAAAGAAACGCGGATTAATAGAGCTGGCTATGCATTATAACCAGATTACCCTGTTATTGATCTTCTTGCTTGTCCTGCTTGGTATATACGGATTGGTAAAGATGCCGAAACAGGAGTTCCCGGAATTTACGATCCGGCAGGGTGTTGTGGTGGGTGTATATCCCGGTGCCACTTCTTCAGAGGTGGAAGAACAACTGGCCAAGCCGCTTGAACGGTATCTCTTTACATTTAAGGAGGTAAAGAAGAGAAAAACTTATTCCATGTCGAGAGACGGACTGGTGTATGTGATGGTCGAGTTGAACGATGATGTAAATAATAAGGATGAAGTCTGGTCGAAGATCAAACTTGGATTACAGAATTTCAAGTCGCAACTACCGATTGGTGTATTGGCTCTTATTGCCAACGATGATTTCGGTGACACATCCGCTCTGCTGATCACATTAGAGTCGGAAGATAAAACTTACCGTGAACTGGAGAAGTATCTGGAAACGTTGGAAGATCGTCTTCGTCGCATCGAATCCGTATCCAACCTCCGCCGTTACGGAGTGCTGAATGAGCAGATCGGAGTTTATCTGGATAAAGAAAAGATGACGGCTTACGGACTCGACAGCAGGATATTGCTGACAACCTTGTTTACCCAGGGTTTCACAACCTCCGGTGGAACGGTGAAGGGAGAGTCATTGGATATCCCTGTTCATTTCTCCGTTTCCTATCCTTCGGAAAAAGAGATAGGCGAGCAGATCATTTACTCTGATAATAAAGGGAACATGATCCGTCTGAAAGATATTGCCCGGATCGTGCGTGAATACCCCGAGCCGGATAGTTACATTACCAATAACGGGAAGAAAGCCATCATTCTTTCCATGGAGATGAGAGAAGGAAATAATATTGTGGAATATGGTAGGGAGGTAGACGAAATTCTGGGCATTTTCCAGAAAGAGTTACCCGACAGTGTTTCTATCCGCCGGATTGCCGACCAACCGAAAGTCGTAAACGAGTCGGTAACATCCTTTATACGTGACCTTTTCGTTTCTATCATCATTGTAATTCTGGTGATGATGTTCCTGTTCCCTTTCCGTTCGGCTGTTGTAGCGGCGACTTCCATTCCGATCAGTATCTTTATTTCGATAGGGGTGATGTATGTTTCCGGCATTCCGCTGAATACGACTACACTGGCGGCTCTGATCGTGGTATTAGGTATGATCGTGGATAACTCCATCATAGTGATCGATGCCTATCTCGAGAAGTTGGACCAGGGTTTGTCACGCTGGAATGCCGCCATCTCCAGTGCCAAAGATTATTTTGCCTCCATTCTCCTGGCAACACTTTGTATTTGTGTTATCTTCTTCCCTCTGTTGTTTACCATGACGGGGCAGATGCATGACTTTGTCGAGCATTTCCCCTGGACAATCACGATCTCATTGATGATCTCGCTCGTCATAGCCATGGTCTTTATCCCGTTGCTAGAATATGCCGTGATAAAGAAAGGCCTGCATCACCGGGAAGAAAAAGAAACCAAATCGGCCTTTAACTTATTAGATATAGTACAGTCCGTTTATGAGAAAACATTGAAATGGACATTCCGCTTTCCAAAGACAACGATCGGGATAGGCGTATTTTCCATTCTACTTGCCTTATTGATGATCAGCCGATTGGACTTGCGTATGATGCCTGTTGCCGACCGTGACCAGTTTGCCGTGGAGATATATCTCCCGCAAGGGACGCCTTTGCACCGTACAGCAGAGGTCTGCGATAGCCTTTACGCCATAATGAAGCAAGACGAACGTATCCTGTCGGTAACTTCTTTTGTCGGTATGGCTTCGCCTCGTTTTCAGACGACCTATGCACCGAATCTGGCAGGAAAGAATTATGCTCAGTTTATTGTCAATACAGCTTCCGCCAAGGCAACAGTGGAAATCCTGGACGATTATACCGATCGTTATGCCGATTATTTCCCGAACGCTTATGTCAAGTTCAAACAGCTCGATTACCAGACTGCATCTTCTCCTTTGGAGATCCGTTTCTCCGGCGAAGATATTGCTTTGCTGAAACAAGCCGCTGATTCGATGATGGAAGCCTTGCGTGAAATAGACGAACTGGAATGGATACACACCAACTACGAAGAGTTGCAGCCTGAGATTCGCGTGAAACTCGACCCGGTAGAAGCTTCCCGCCTCGGAATAACCAAAGCGATGGCAGCCACTGATATGGCAATCCGTTACGACGGCCTGTCTGTCAGTTCCGTTTGGGAGGGTGATTACGAGTTACCTGTCCACCTGAAAGCCGACAGGAGAAGTGATAGGCAACCTTTCAATCAGGTAGAAGACGAGTATATTCCGACAGCAGTTCCGGGAGTAAGTGTCCCACTGAGACAGGTCTCTACTGTGGAAGCCGGATGGAACGAAGGGCAGATCGTGAGACGCAACGGTGTTCGTACAATCAGTGTCATGGCGCAGGTGAAGCGGGGATATACGGAAAATAGTATGCAGAAAAAGATAGAGAAAGTGGTTGAATCCAGGATCGAACCGTCACTCCATGAAGGTGTCTCCATGGAATATGGCGGGGCAAAAGAGGCGGATCAGGAAATCATTGCCCCCCTGCTACGTGGCTTACTGATCGCAGTGGTGATCATCTTTTTCTTCCTACTGTTCAATTTCAAAAAGATCGGCCTGGCACTGGCGGCTTTGTCCTCTTTGTTGCTTTGCCTGTTCGGTGCCTCTTTCGGACTCTGGATATCGGATATGGCTTTCAGCGTTACTTGTGTATTGGGAGTGATCAGCTTGATGGGGATTATTGTCCGTAATGCAATCATTATGTTCGAGCATGCCCAGGATCTGAGGATCAATCACCATTTCTCTCCGAAGGATGCCGCTTTCGATGCCGGCAAACGTCGTATGCTCCCCATCTTCTTGACTTCGGCAACAACAGCAGTAGGAGTAGTTCCGATGATTATCAGCCAGAGCTCCCTGTGGACACCGATGGGGGTTGTGATCTGTGCCGGAACCGTCTTCGCAATGATACTGGCAGTTACTATTCTTCCTGTATTCTACTGGAAGATATTCGGTAACAAGTAACCGGAGGGAGAAAAAGAATAAAATATTATAACAAAAAGAATAGGATATGCAGAGAAAAGAAATAAGATATAGGATGCCGGTCATGGCTTGTCTATTATCCTTCTGTCTTGTTACAGGGAATGCGCAGCAGCTTCTTACGCTAGAAGAATGCAGCAGGTTGGCATTGGAGAATAATGCACGGATGAAGAATGTCCGCCTTGATCTGGAAGGTACGAAAGAGAGTCGTAAAGAAGCATTTACCAAATACTTCCCTTCTGTCAGTGCAGCGGGCGGTGCTTTTGCTTCCGACAACGGAATGGCGGAAATGATCCTGATGCCCGGACTGGAAATGACACTGGGGAAAAATGGCGTAATGGGAGGGGTGACTGCCGTTCAGCCTGTATTTGCCGGTGGACAAATATGGAACAGTAACAAGCTGGCGACACTGGCTGTGGAAGTAAGTCGTTGCCAGATGAAGCAGTCGGAAGATGAAGTATTGTTGACGGTCGAACAATATTACTGGCAAAACGTTTCGTTGCAGGAGAAGATGAAGACGATCGTGATCATGGAATTGCTGGTCGGAAATTTGTATAAAGATGTGGAGACATCGGTGAAAGCCGGCGTTGCCAACCGGAATGAACTGCTCCAGGTACAACTGAAAAAGAATAGTGTTGCCAGCGACCGCCTGAAGGTTGAAAATAATCTACGCCTGTCGAAAATGGTATTGGCACAGTATATCGGTCTGCCGGAAGACGATTTCCTTATCCAACCTTCTTTGCAGGAATCTTTACCGTTGCCGGAAACTTACCGGGTCGATCCGATAACGGCTCTACCTAATACCATAGGTTATAAATTATTGGATAAACAGGTGGAAGCAAGTCGTCTGCAATACAAACTGAAAGTGGGTCAGAATCTGCCCACATTGGGAATAGGAGCCGGTTATATGTACCATAATATATTGGATACCGATCATTCTTTCGGGATGATCTTTGCAACGGTCAGCATTCCGATCACAGACTGGTGGGGAGGTTCGCATGCTATCCGCAAACAGAAATTACAGTTGAAGGCAGCCGAATATACCCGTCAGGATTCGAATGAGAAACTTCTTTTGCAAATGCAGAAGCTGTGGAATGAGTTGGAAGAATCTTATAAGCAGGTCAAACTCTCGGAAGAATCGATCACGACGGCAGAAGAGAATGTCCGCCTCAGTACCGCTTATTACCAGGCGGGCACCGAAACATTGAGCGATTTGCTGGATGCCCAGTCGTTGATGCAGCAGAGCCGTGACCAATACACGGACGATTATACGAATTACCTGATCAAACGTACGCAGTATTTACAGGCGACGGGGCAATAGGGCGGGGAGCTCTTGTTCCTGCAAAAGCAAGCCGGTATCTTCCATAAAGATTAGATTGATCTTTTTTCGGAAAATACCGGCTTTGTCGTATCTGGCAATATTATTCTTCTACCTGTACTTTTACAATCACTTTACGGATACTTCCTTCACCGATGCCGGGTGCATGACCGTCTTCAGGAAAATAAACGGCAAACTGTCCGGGATAGATTTTTGTATAGGCAGTGGGGCGGTCTACATAAAAAGCAATATCTTTCTCTTCATCATAAGGAATAGAAACTTCCTGCAATTCGCAACCGGGTTTCCAGCCGATCTTTTCTACTCCTAATAAAGGAAGCTGTATATCGATATACTTTTTATGTGTTTCGATGGCAGCCTCTTTTTTGTCTTTACCGAACAGGGTTACAACGCTCACGAACAAACGTGTTCCATCCAGTTCATACTTTCCGTCTTCCATCTTCGAGAAATCCGTAGCTTTTATGTAATCGAATGCTTTTTTGAATAAGGGGTGCAAGCGTTCTACCTTTTCTGTGTTGTTTAAGGATTCAAGTATCATACGTATTCGTTTTTTAATTCATTCGTTAATTATGTTTGACAAAGATCGTATATCCGAATGTTAAATAATAGGACAAATATACCAAATAAATCTATTTATTTAGTACATATCTTAAAGAGCTGGTTTGAAAATCCGCAACTTTGTTGCAACTGTTTTATTCGTATCTTTGTTCTTCTTTTAAGAGGTAGAATTAAAACAATAAGATATGATGAAAGAGATAGAAAGTAAGGTTTTACCTGTACTTGAGATGAGTTGTGCGGTTTGTGCCAACAATGTGGAGAGTACCGTCGGAGCACTAAGCGGAGTAGAAGAAGCAACTGTCAATTTCGCGGCTAATACCTTGTCTGTTAGGTTTCGTCCATCCGTTATCACTTTACAACAGATACAAGAAGCTGTACAGGCTGCCGGATACGATTTAATTATTGAATCGGAAGATCCGCTGGCCGAGCAGGAGGAAATGTCGCGCAAGCATTATAAAAAACTGAAGCGTAATACGATAGGTGCATGGATCTTATCTGTTCCTTTGGCTTTATTGGGAATGGTATTT
>ERZ812616.3363-NODE-3363-length-11282-cov-3.037944_pt1 | contig 11282 bp, 7 predicted proteins | sample MGYA00376249_ERZ812616 | MGnify/ENA primary metagenome ERZ812616 (study PRJEB26924, sample SAMEA4378265) | human gut metagenome | biome: human gut; feature: human-associated habitat; material: faeces | place: China | collected 2013 ... | reverse complement strand
TTTACATCTTTATAACCGATAAATGAAACCTTGAGGGTAGCCCCTGCTGGTACTTTCAATGAGAAGTTACCTTCCACATCAGTTACAGTTCCGATGGTTGTGCCAACGACAGAAACGTTGGCTCCGATAACCGTTTCACCGGTAGCATCTTTTACAATACCTTTTATGGTTCGTTCATTCTGCTGGGCGATAGGTAATCCGGTACTTTCTTCAATAGTAGGACTTAAGGTTTCCTCACCTTTTCCTGTGTCCGCCTTCGATTGGGCGGCAGAGAATAAAAAAAGAAGGGCAAAGGCCACATTCCAGTTTTTCATTCCCCGGAAATTCTCTCTCTTCATGTTTAATGTCATTTTTTCTTTAAGTTTTTTCCTGGATAATTATTTATTAACTCTGATTAGATCTCAAGGGCGGTTATACCCTTTCATAGCTGTGTTCTCTTTTTTAAATCATAGGCAATTTTTTATTTATTTCACACAGCAAAAGAAGCTATATAGCCATTATTCGATATCCAATATCGTATAAAGAATGTTCGTTTTTAAATAAATCTCTTACCAAACAATCGGTACAGTGTACCCAGGGATATTTAATGACATTTCTATGGTTAAATCGGGACTACGTTAACAAATAAAAAAACGCAGCCACGTTATAAAACAACATGACTGCGTTTGATGTATTTATGCCACCTTAAAGGTGGTATCTCATATTTATCTCAACCGGTCGAGCGAACGAACCAGTGCTTCATCGGCACCGATATTACGGATTGCCAGATAATCGAGGATCAGACAGATCAGAGGGAAAGAGAGAGCGATCTTTACACTCAGTGCAGCGTCGTTCAACTGATCTTTCAGTATCCATACGAAAAAAGCGAACAGGCCATAGAAACCCAGCATCAGTATAGCGTTGAAGATACAAAGGCGAATCTGCAAGATTCTCTTCTTAAATAAAAAGATAGTTATCAGGGACAGGATAGAGATCACGGCTGTCAGGGCGAAAAGACCCCAGGTAGGATAAATCAGTTCCGGTTGTGCAGCGATCGTACTGATACCTGTCGCATCGAAAGAATAAAACTGATCGCCGGCCTGAAACATAGCCAGCGGTAAAAACAATGTTGCGACCATCAAGGCCACGATAATTAGCAAGTAAACTGTTTGTATTCTCTGTAACATAATTTTTAAAGTTGACAGTTGACAGTTGACAAGTGACAGGTAAAGAAAAACAGGAAACAGACTAATAAAAATGGACAATTGCATTTTTATTAATTACAATTGCCCATTATATTTGGAACATTTCACTGTCAACCGTTACTTGTCAACCGTCAACTCGTTAAAAGTTATTCTTCTCCTTAGCAGGGTTTTTATAATAAACCTTACCTTCTTCATACTCCTGAGCAGCGATCAGCGTCGGCTTCGGAAGTTTTTCATAATAACGGGAGATCTCGATCTGCTCTCTGTTTTCGAAAACTTCTTCCAGGTTATCGTTATAAGAAGCAAATTCCTGAAGTTTCTTTTCCAGGTCCTGCTTCATTTCAACACCAATCTGGTTAGCCCGTTTACCAATGATCATTACTGTTTCATACACATTTCCCGTGTCAGCCGATAACTTCATCATGTCACGGGTAACCGTATTCGAAGGGGCGTTAGACTTTCTGTAATCCATCTTTGCTTTATTGATTAAATAATATCGTTAATACACATCTGTTATTCTCTTGCTGGCATAATCGTAGAACTTCTGTGCCTGTTTTACGTATTTGCCTTCCGGATATTCGTTCATGTAGGTGTAGTATTCGTCTACTACCTCACGATAACGACCTTGCAACTTTTCTTCCACACTGGCAATAGCCTGCTCATACTTCGCACGCAATATGTAGAACATAAACTCTTCCCGGTATTTCGAGTAAGGATAGTTCTTCAATGCATTCTCAGCGGTAATCACGGCAGACAAATAGTTGTTGTCGCGCATGTAAGTACCCAGGTTAAAATACAGCCTTACAGCCAACAGTTCCTTGTAAGCCAACTTCTCCTGCAATTCGAACATGATCTTCTGGGCTTCGGCTGCACGTTCGCTCTGCGGATAATACTCCAGATAGAGCTGCAACTGGTTGATAGCTTCATACGTCTGTGTCTGGTCTAACCGCGGATCGGGTGAGTCCAGATACAAACCATATCCCGAATAGTAGCGAGACAACTCCGTGTATTCGTCTTTCGGGTAGGTAGTATAATACGTATTAAAGTATTGCGAAGCCGTCTGGTAATCTTTCTGTCCGTAATAGCTCTGGGCCAGCAGGTACAGGGATTCTTCGGCATAAGCAGTTCCTTTAAAGATTGTAACCAGTTCATCCAGCAAGGTAGCAGACTTGTTGTATTGCTTTGCATTGAAATACTTCTTTGCATACGAATACTTCAGTTCATAGTCCGTACTTTTCAATATCTTGTTATATTCTCCACAGGAGGATAACAAGACCGTAATCATCATCAATAAAAATACAACCTTTTTCATTCACATACTTTTAGCGCGCAAAGTTACATTTTTTATTGCAAAATAACGAAGCGCATAACGTTAATATTTACAACTTATATAAATCGCTGGCAGCAATAAGCTCCAGTTTATTGGCTTTCAGAACCTCCGCACACTTCTCCACATTGTCGGGACGGATGATCACATTAGCCGCCTCTCCCTGTGAGAATGCATACATATATTCGACAAAAATACCAGCCGAGGTAATGATTTCCATTGCCTTTGCCAGTGCTCCCGGTTGATTGGGGCAATGCAGGCACACCACATCCGCCACACTCACCGCATATAATTTTTCGCGAAGTACCTGAATTGCTTTTTCCGTATCCGATACGATCAGACGCAGGATACCGAAATCAGAATTCTCTGCCACCGTAAAGGCCGACATGTTTACTCCCGCTTCACCCAAAATCTTTGCCACTTCCGTAAAACGGCCTTTCTTGTTCTCAAGAAAGATAGATAACTGTTTAATTAACATAGCACTTTATTTTTTTAGGTTTAAACTAACTTACGATTGTCGATCACGTGTTTAGCCTTACCCTGACTGCGTTCGAGGCTACGCGGTTCCACAATCTTTATATCAGGCTGAATACCGATCACGCTCTGCATACGGGCGGCGATCTTCTTCTTCAGCGCGATCATCTTGTTCATTTCGTCCGAATAGTAATCCGGGCGTACTTCCACCTGAATCTGGAAGGTATCGGTATTGTTCACACGATCCACCACGATCAGGTAATGCGGTTCGAATTCCGGCATTTCCAGCAATACAGACTCTACCTGCGACGGGAATACGTTTACACCACGGATGATCATCATATCGTCACTACGTCCGAGGATACGGCCCATACGTACAGCGGTACGCCCGCATTCGCACTTTTCATAGATCAAGTGTGTCAGGTCGCGCGTACGGTAACGGATCATCGGCATACCTTCCTTGGTCAGTGTTGTAAACACCAGTTCGCCCTGTTCGCCCGGCTCAACCGGTTGCAAGGTTACCGGATCGACGATTTCAGGGAAGAAATGGTCTTCCCAAAGGTGCGTACCGTTCTGGCACTGGCATTCGCCTCCTACACCCGGGCCGCAGATTTCTGTCAGGCCATAGATATCGTATGCTTTGATGTTCAGCTTTTGTTCCAGTTCCTTACGCATATTTTCCGTCCAGGGTTCCGCTCCGAAAGCTCCTACCCTCAACTGGAACTCTTCCAGAGGAATACCGGAACTGTGGATCGTTTCCGCCAGATACAAGGCGTAAGAAGGCGTACAAGCCAACCCTTTTGCCCCGAAGTCGTGCATCAGTTGTATCTGTTTCTGCGTGTTACCGCTACTCATCGGAATAACGGTTCCACCGATATTTTCAACTCCCCCGTGAGCCCCCAGTCCACCGGTAAACAAACCGTAGCCGTAGGAAACCTGCACAGAGTCGTCTTTCGTAATACCATAAGCCGTCAGGCAGCGCGCCACTACCTCCGACCAGATAGACAAATCCTTACGGGTATATCCAACCACAATCGGTTTTCCTGTCGTACCCGAAGAGGCATGTAAACGAACAATTTCAGACATCGGCACAGCCATCAGCCCGAACGGGTAATTATCTCTTAAATCCTGCTTTACCGTGAACGGCAGCTTGGATATATCCTCAATCGATTGAATATCATCCGGGGTAATACCCATTTCCTGCATTTTCCTGCGATAGAAAGGGGTGTTATGGTAAACGTGTTCAACAACCCGTTTCAACCGGATACTCTGTAATTTCCGCATTTCTTCGCGGTCCATACATTCAATAGTCTCATTCCAAATCATGGTATCAGTTTGTTATCTTTTAAATGTTAGTAGTCTAAATCTGTCGCAAAGTAAGAACTTTTTTACTAACTGGCAATAAATAATAAGGGTAAATCAAAACATTGTATCTTTGCGGTGCGATAAGAAAAGAAACAGCCAAATGAAACGGAATATACTTGCACTCTACATTATTAAGTTATCCAAATGGTTTACCCTGGTCATGCCGATCATCGTGCTCTTCTATGAAGACCATGGGCTGGGGTTGCAGGATGTCTTTATCCTGAAAAGTGTTTATTCCATAGCCGCCGTAGCGCTGGAGATACCTTCGGGCTATCTGGCAGACGTTTGGGGACGTCGCAAATGCCTGATATTGGGATGTATCCTTTTCTTCTTCGGTTATTTGTGCTATTCCTTCACCTCCACCTTTGCTGCTTTCGTCATTGCGGAAATCCTGCTGGGAACGGGGCAGACGCTTGTCAACGGGGCCGACTCCGCCCTACTGTACGACACGACCGTCCAGTACAAAAAAGAAAATCTTTACCTGCGTTATGAAGGGCGTATCACCATGATCGGCAATTTTGCCGAAGCCATTGCCGGAATCTTCGGCGGACTATTGGCTGCCTATTCCCTCCGTTATCCCTTCTACGCACAGGCTATGATCGCTTTCAGTGGTATCCCAGCCGCCTTTGCCCTGCAGGAGTTGAAGATAAAAAGCAAGATACAAAGCCCGGTAAGCGAGATTGTGCGGATCATCAAATATTCGCTTATCACCAACCACCAGTTATGCTATAACATCATGTTTTCGGGAATAATCGGAGCTGCCACCCTGACAATGGCCTGGTTCGTACAACCCTACCTGATGTATATGAAAACACCTACCTCCTGGTTCGGAGTGATCTGGACGGTACTCAACCTGACCGTCGGTATCGCCGCCCTTTACTCGGATCGGGTAGACAGTTATTTCGGCCCTAAAAAGATGGGGATACTGATCTTGTTCTTTGTCGTAGGGGGCTATATTGCGTTGGCCTTCAACCTGACCTATGCCGGCTTGTTCATCCTCTTTATATTCTATATCTTCAGGGGATTCGCCACACCTATATTAAAAGGATATATCAACCAGATGACTTTCTCGGAGATGCGTGCCACTGTCCTCTCCATCCGCAACTTCATCATCCGCCTGATGTTTGCTGCCATCGCTCCGTTCATCGGCTGGTTGAACGATATGTATTCACTCCAGATCGCTTTACTGGCATCGGCTGCGATTATCTTGGTTCCGGGAGCCTTGTTCCTCTTTTTGCAGCTGAAGCATACGGACGAACCAGCCGTTTACTAAAAAACAAACCAGGACGAACATCCCTGCCCATCCTGGTTTAAAAAGAATGTGTTTTGTTTAGGTTCTTTCAGGTTTTGGCTTCAAAGGTTTAATAAACAAACCTACTCGTTGATTTTAAAATGTATGATTAAATAAAAAAGTGAGTTTATCAGTTAACACCGGTGCGGGTATCCCACCACATTTTTTCACCCCAGACATAGTCTGCTAAATTCGGGGCTGCGGCATTCAGATTCTCTTTGTTGTATACATATTCGTTGTCCGGATAAGGCATACGGAACGGAACATCATTATGAGTAGACCCATAAATACAGAACTTACCGGGATATTCGCCTGACGACTGAATAGCCTTCGGATAACCGGTACGACGATAAAGCGTCCAGGCTTCCAGATTGTTTTTGAACAAGGCAACCCATTCTTCCATATAAATACGTTCCATCGTATTATCCCACTTGCCGTCAGCAGCCAGATAGGCTTCCGCATCTGCCTCTTCTATTCCATTGTCGTCCATAGACAACTTAACGGCAGTCTCATACGCTTCCTGTGCAGAGATACCCACATTCCATCCCCGGAGGGCAGCTTCAGCCATAATGAAATAGTTTTCACACGATTTCAGGAAAGGAGTAAAACCATCCGCTTTCTCGCGGTAAAGCTCTCCTATACGAGAGACAGACTTCAGGTTAGACGGTGCAGACAATGCTCCGTTTTCATATCCACGATACTCGTTATCAGACTCGGCCGGCTTCATAATGACCGAAATACGCGGGTCGTTCATCGAAGTCATGTGTTCAACAAAGATATTGCTCATACCATAGTCGTCGCGTGTCTCGAAATTGTCAAACCACGGTTCCTGATACGGCTTGCTGCCTTGCCATTTGAAGTATGCATTGTCTTCGCTTTCGTCCAATACCGGATAAGTAGTCAGATTGCTGCAAACTTCTTCAATGGTGCTCTTAGACAAATCGGGAGCCACATTCACAATACGCATAGCAGCACGCAAACGCAGTGAATTACAGAACTTACGCCATTTCTCCACATCGCCGTTAAAGAGGAAGTCGCCCTCTCCGATATCGTCAGTTCCTTCCTCTGAAGCCATTTCATCGGCAATAGCCTTCAGGTTCTGCAGAATGCCTTTATAGATTGTTTCCTGCGAATCATATTTAGGCTTCAAGAGACCGTCATCTATTTTATTAGCCTCTGTATAGGGAATAGAGCCAAACTGGTCGGTAGTCCACAGCCACAGAAACTCTTTCCATATACGAGTCGCCCAACGTATGTTTTTAAGGTCAGCAGCATTAACTTCTGTCTGTTGCAAGATGTCATCCAACTGTACATTGCTGCGATAGTTGTTAGAGAACTTATTTCCATACGTATTATTAGTAGGCAAATATGCGAAGTTGTCCATATACTGAATCTTCACTATATATCCGGCCCAGGTTTCAGTAGCATCGAAACCTCCATATTGTGAGGCTGTAGAACGCAATACATATCCCAACTGGTTGGTAGGCGACCCTACTTCCAAAGCATCCGGGTCGGTATTTATTTGCTCGAAGTCGTCCGTACAACCTCCCAGCATGAGAAGGGCGGCCAGAGAAGCGACAGTAGTCGATTTAAATATATTTCTTATCATAATATTCATGATTTAATACGATTAATTAAAATGTCAGATTTAGTTTCAACCCAAAGCTACGAGAAGAGGGAACGGCAGCCTGCTCGAAGCCGACACCACGGCTATCGCTTGACACACCACCTGTTTCCGGGTCGATACGCATCTTGTTTGATTTATGTACCCAGAGAAGTGCCAGGTTATTACCAGTCAGAGAAATCGTTGCTGCGCTGATGTATTTCGTTGCGGCCAGCCAGTTTTTCGGGAACGTGTAAGAAACATAAGCCTCACGCAGTTTCAGATAAGAACCGTCGAAGGTATAATATTCAAGTACCTCATTCTTAAACCAGCTATATGCGTCTGTCTGGATTGTATTAGTCACCCATTTGCCTCCGGCATCCTGCATGACGAATCTTTCATCAGTCATAATATCTACACCACCTACGATAGCACGTTCACGAACGCCATTTTCTACTGTTACACTAGATACACCGGCCGTGTAGCTATGTGCCATGGTCTGCGACCAGATATCGCCACCTACGCGCAAGTCTAACAAGAAACCGAAGTTAAAGTTCTTGATTGAAAAATCATTGCGCCAGTTCAGCATAAAGTCGGGAGTTACATTACCGAAGTTCACGGCACTCTTTGTCTGAGCCAAACCATTTGAATTTACCTTGATAGAACCAATCTGATCGGCCGTAGCCACACCCTTGTTCACATCATCCTGGCTGATACGGTCGAAGCCTGTACCTACCAACGCACCCCATTTTTCTCCTTCAATAGCTTGTGTCGCAACGCCCCATGTCCAACCGATTCCGTATGTATTCAATCCCATTTCCGGATACAGCTCGATTACCTTGCTATTGTCTTTCGAGAAGTTGAACGTACTGGTCCAGTTAAGTCCGTTTTTATTCTGGAGGATATCGCCGCTCAACTGAATTTCAACACCTTTATTCTCTATCTCTCCGGCATTGATTAGCATGGAAGAATAACCGGAAGAATAAGGAGTAGTCACGTTCAGAATCTGGTTGCTTGTATTCTTCTTGTAGTAAGCAAAGTCAAAGTGCAGACGGTCATGCAGGAAACCGAATTCGGCACCTATTTCCCACGACTTGATGCTTTCCGGCTTCAGATTCTCGTTCGGATAAACAGTACTCTTATAAATCTGTGATACGCCATTGAAGGAACCTGTAGTATACAGCTGATAGTAAGCGCGGTTACGATAAGCAGTCGTTGCATTACCAATTTCCGCCCAACCGGCACGCAGCTTCAGGAAGCTCAGCACACTGCCATCACCCTTCAACCACGGGAGAGATTCAGTGGCAATCCAGCTCAAGCTGACAGAGGGATAGAAGAAGGCATCCTTAATAGTGGAGCTCCAGTCGTTGCGGGCACTGAGGTCTACATACAACTGATTCTTCCAGCCAACAGAAGCATTGGCAAACACAGAATTAGAACGAATATGGCTATGGTCCATCGATGTCACGGCATCTCCACTCTTATTCGCAATGGTATAGCTACCCGGCACTGTCAGAGCATTGGCTCCCACTACATCATTCACCCATGAAACATCGCGATAGTTGGCACCTGCCATAGCCGTGATATTAAACTGTCCGAATGTCTTGTTGAAGCTGGCAATGAAATCCAGGTTCAATTCCGTATTCTTGTCGGTTGTCTGCTTGAAGCCGCCGTTCGGATAGTCGCTGCGGTCGATATAATGACGTTCGAATGAAGTAGAGTTGTAATAATCCAGACCGGCACGTCCTTCGAATTTAAGGAATTCGAACGGCTGATAAGTCAACGATGTCTTACCGAAGACACGGTCGCGCTGATAGCTGTTCGTATTTTCATATACTGTAAAATACGGATTCATGTGATAATTCGTATTCCAGTTATAATAAGTATAATTGCCGGAAGCATCTCTCTGGTCCCAGTTTTCTTTCAACGACTTCATATTAATCTGACGACCCGACCATGCCAGCAAGGAGTTGATAGGGTTGTTGCCGCCATATCCCTGTCCTACCAGGTTGTCGCTCTGTGTGCGGGTGTAGTTGGTGCTCAAATCATAAGTAAGATAGTTATTCAATTTGAATGAAGTATTCAACATGGCAGAATAACGTTTCTGGTCCGTATTAGGAACCGTACCTGTCTGTCCGCGATAAGAAAGCGAAGCACGTGTACTGGCCTTTTCCGAATTGGCGGCAACAGATACCGTATGATTCTGCGACACACCTGTCTGGAAAAAGTCTCTGATATTATTCTTGTCAGACACCCAGGGAGCTTTCTCGCCGTTGCTGTCAAACTGCACCAGGTTCAGCCCTGCGTCCAGACGCGGACCCCATGATTCATCTTGGAAGTCATTGATACCGTTTGAGCCGTCTACCCAGTTGAAAGAATACTTCTCGGCATATTCCTGGTAAGACATCTCCGGATGAGTAGACTGCCAGTGAAACTCGTCACCATTATTACCCTGTCCGTATGAGTTCTGCACCTTCGGAAGATTGGCAATACGGTCAAACGTAAGGCTTCCGTCGTATGATACTTTCACACCGTTTGATTTTTTGCCCGACTTCGTCGTAATCAAGATAACACCATTACCGGCACGCATACCGTAAAGAGCAGCCGAACCACCTTTCAATACGGTCATCGACTCGATATCTTCGGGGTTGATATCGTTCAGACCCGAACCGTAGTCTACACCGTTATAGGTATTATCACCCGTACGTTGTGTATCATTCGAAATAGGTACACCATCCACAACGATCAGAGGTTGCTGGTTTGTCTGTAAGGAAGAGTTACCACGAATCGAAATACGTGAGGAAGCTCCCACACTACCACCGAACTGGTTAATTTGTACACCGGCCACTTTTCCGGAAAGTGCACTCGTCACATTCAGTTGCCCTACTTTCGTCAGATCTTCTGCCCCTACTTCCTGGATAGCATAACCCAGCGATTTTTTCTCGCGGGTCAACCCCATTGCCGTTACGACAACTTCTTCAAGGTGTTTCACATCCGATTGAAGAACAACCACCACATGCGGTTTTACGGCTACTTCCTGCATGCTCATGCCAACATAAGAAATCTGCAAGATTTTGTTTTTCTCAGGAACATCGAGGGAGAAATTTCCGTCCAGATCGGTGATAGTTCCGATACTTGTTCCTTTTACCAGGATAGTAGCACCGATAATCGGTTCTCCGTCATCGCCCGAGGTCACCGTTCCGGTTACCTTTACTGTCTGGGCCAGCACTATGCTTATACTAGCAAAGAAGAATAGCATAGTAATTGTAAATCGCTTCTTCATAGACACACTTGTTTTAATTCAGATTAACTTAATATTTATACCATTTCTTATCTCGCAGACATAGTCTTAGAAGAACTATGACATTTTTTTATTATACAATAATATATAGATTTAAGTTGTTGATTATGTTAGCTCAATAAATACATACAGAGCCTTGATAAAAAACAAGGTATAATCTAAGTATCTTTTAGTTGGAATATGATCCGGAAATTGATACTTAATCTATCGGTAAATTAGCATATCCTCTCCTGGAATAGCCGATAAAATAACTTTACCGAGGACTTAATATTTTATATAACAATGCAAACATAAGTAAAAATTATAAATTAAACAAGCCTTATAAGAAATAATTTGATATTATTATCGATTGAATAATATCACTTCATAACATTTCTCCTAACCATACGCCTCTAATGAAACTTCTCCATCGGTGTGAATATATATTAAAAGCTATTCATTATTAAGGCTTACTTCTTAACGATAGACATAGTTCTTCTAAGACTCTTCCCTCCCTTCCTCTCTTTTTTAAACGCCCGACCTCTCCTGACAGTCATTTGTCTTTTCCCTCATATTCTATATATAAACAAAGATATTCATAGTCTGTAAAGATGTTTGATTTTTACGGGGATTGTACCTCATTACGCAGTATATCTCCGTCCGTTTGCTTCAGTCGACGGATAGAAATACAGAAGAAACAGTTTTGCTTCCTCCCTAAACTTCGACATTCTCCCAAAAACAGGCAGGCTGTCCGGATA
>ERZ812616.3351-NODE-3351-length-11348-cov-3.266714_pt1 | contig 11348 bp, 10 predicted proteins | sample MGYA00376249_ERZ812616 | MGnify/ENA primary metagenome ERZ812616 (study PRJEB26924, sample SAMEA4378265) | human gut metagenome | biome: human gut; feature: human-associated habitat; material: faeces | place: China | collected 2013 ... | reverse complement strand
CAGTAGTTTTACTTCCAATAAAGGGGGAAGTGACAAAAGCAGAAATCATCATTTCACTTTGTTTTTTCTTGTCTTTTATGTTCTCGTTATTTGTGCTTCCCCGCATAATTCTTATATCCAAACGGAAATCCTTGTATGATGATCCGAATGCACGTAAAAGTCATTCGGGAGCTATTTCACGTTTAGGCGGTTTGGTTTTTATCCCGTCTGTACTGATCGCTTTGTCGTTTTCAACGGCTTTTCGTTTTCTGATCGATTTTCCTTTTAATTCATCTTTGACAGGATATACGTTGCTGGAATTATTGTTTCTGGTAGCAGGCAGTCTGTTTTTATATTTTGTAGGAGTAAAAGACGATTTGGTGGGAGTCCGTTACCGTAAGAAATTTCTGGCGCAGTTTTTAGTCGCTTTTCTGTTCCCTTTGTCGGGGTTATATATAAACAATATGTATGGTCTGTTCGGTATATATGAAATTTCTCCATTGATAGGAGTTCCGTTTACGATAGTGATGGTTGTTTTTATAACGAATGCGATAAATCTGATCGATGGTATAGACGGCTTGGCTGCCGGAGGTGGTTTAATCTCTTTTTTGGCATTCGGTATATTATATATTCTTAAGCAGGAGTGGATATATTCTATGTTGGCATTTGCTTTTGTGGGATGTTTGCTCCCGTTTATGTATTATAATATCTGGGGATCAGCCAAACATGGAACAAAACTGTTCATGGGTGACACCGGTTCCTTGTCTATCGGATATTTATTATCGTTTTTTGCCATTAAATACGCAATGTATATACCGGAGCATGGAATGAATAAGTGCTGCCTGGTCATTCCGTTATCTCTTCTTTTTATTCCGGTTTTCGACGCTTTGCGTGTGATGATAGTCCGTTATTATCAACATCATCCGTTGTTTCTGGCCGACCGCAATCATATTCATCATAAATGTCTGGCAGCAGGATTAACCCATTTACAATCAACCTTATTGTTAATAAGTTATATGATAATCATGCTGTTTGTGAATCTTAAATTCACTCAAATGATGGACCTGAACATGGTATTGATTATCAATATCCTGCTGGCCATTCTGATGAATTATCTGTTGAACGTAAAAATAAAACAAAGGAAAAGTGCGGAAGCAAAAGCCTTTGATTTTAAAATAACAAAATAAAAATGCATGCGATTTTAGTTTTATATACGGAGTTGATGCCTTACAATGTTATTGTTTTAAAGGCTTTGGTGGAAAATGGTTGTAGAGTCCATGTTGTTCTATGGGATGAAAATAAAAAAACGTCCTATTATCCTCCAATAGAAAAAGGAATTACTTATTACAATCGTTCTACATTCTGGAATGCCGATCATCTCTATACATTTGTAAAAAAGATACATCCCGATTTGATCTGGACATCAGGTTGGGTAGATCCTATATATAATGAAGTCTGTGCTCGGGTACGTAATGATTATCATATTCCGGTGGTTGCCGGTAGCGATACACAATGGCGAGGAGGAAAACAATGGCTAAATGTTTTAACTGCTTCTTTTTGTCACCAGAAATGGTTCAGCCATCTGTTTGTTTCGTGCCCCACAGGTCGTGTATGCTTTAAAATTAGGTTTTCAACCCAAACAGATATTGATGTATAATTTATCTGCGGATGTGAATTTGTTTCATCAGGTGGATACAGAGATCCGCGAAAGAAAATATCCCCGGCGTTTATTATATATCGGTCGGTTTGCGAAAGAAAAAGGACTTATTTTTTTATTGAAAGCCTGGCAATCGATACCGGATCGTAAGGGATGGACATTAACCCTGATAGGTAATGGACCGGAATACGCGAAGTTGCAAGGCTATCCGGATGTAGAGATAAAGAGTTTTATGCCTCAAGAGGAATTGATGATAGAGTTCGAACAATCCGGTGCTTTTATTTTACCTTCAATCTTTGAACAATGGTCGTTGGTGATCCATGAGGCTGCCTGTGCGGGATTGCCGATACTTGCTTCCGAACGTTGTGGAGCTGTAAGTTGTTTTGTAAAAAATGGAGAGAACGGATTTTTATTTAAACCGGGAAACAGGAAATCTATTGGTCAGGCAATAGGGAAATTTATCTCTCTGCAGGAGTCGGAATGGTTGGAAATGGGAAAAATTAGCAGGGAATTATCGAATCAAATAACTCCGACTATGGTTGCAAATACTCTTTTATCGATATTGGAATGAGGACGGATCGTTTGGATTTTATAGCGTATGCTTTGTTTCCCTATGTCCTTCTGATAACTCTGACGAAGGTGATTCCTTTTTTACCATCCTTACCTAATGCCGTTTATTATAGTGGTTTTATCAGTATCTTCGTATGGCTTATGCTACGTGGAAGCCTGGCTATATCATATAAATACTTTCTTTTTTTATTGGCTGCTCTTATTTCGATTTGGGTCAACGATATTCCGGTTTTTTTTAATGTATGGTTTCGCTTCGTAGCCTTTCTATCTTTAATTCTGGCTGTGGGCCCTTTGGTGGTTAGTCCGTTTTTGACCGAATGGAGGCGTTTAGCTTTTACGTATACGCTAGTTCTGATCAGATGGATTGTATTGGCTTCATTTTTAGGCTGGCTGTTTCGTTTGGATTTTGTACATGGGTATAGTGGCTTTAAAGGAGTAACTAATCAGTCGATGTTGTTGGGGCCATTAAGCGGTATTTCTCTTATATATAGTTTATACCGGTATTATTTACAGTCCGGTCCGGGAAGCCGGTATAAGGAGATTGCGATGGTACTTCTGTCGGCTGTTGTCTTGTTATTGGCAGGTTCTCGTTCTGCATTAGCTAGTAGTATGCTGGGGGCCGCTTTTTTTTATACCCGGATTTATCGTCATCATCTAACAAGATTATGGAGGATTTTTTTTACAGTTCTGTGTCTGGCTGTTTTGACTTCTGCTATTTGGTGGCCTTATACGGAACGATTACGGGATAAGATGACATCTAGCAAAAAAACAGGAAGCCTGACAAGTTCGCGAGATAATTTATGGGATGACCGTATGAGAGAATTCAAGGCTTTTCCGGTTTTTGGCGTTGGGTTTGCAACAGTGAATATGGAGTATATAACAACTAAGAATAAAGTAAATGAGGAAAGTGGTACGGTAGAACCGGGAAGCGGATGGCTTTTTTTGTTGTCTTCGATGGGAGTGGTTGGATTCTTGTCATTTTTTATTCCATATACGCATACTTTATATCTATTGTTCAGAAGAGAAACGATAGGACTAAACGGATATTTTCTGGGAGCATTATTGTTTTTGTTTTTTTTTCATCTCTATTTCGAAGGATATCTGATTTCGGCAGGTGGTTATCTCTGTTTTTTTCTATGGTTGTTGTTGTCTGAGTGTGACAGGATTACAAATAAAATAAGTTGATATGAAATCGTTGATACCTTTAGAAGTAAAGCGTTTGTATAAGTTGTTACCCCATACCTACCGGTTGCGTTTATGGGGAGTCTGTATATCTGTTTTTCTAATGGCCATATTGGATTTATTAGGTACCGGAGTTTTATTACCGGTCTTGTTACTGGTTCTGAATGAAAAAATGGTATTGGAAAATCGTTATATGTCTTTGCTTTACAATTGGATGGATCTTGGGAGTCCCCGGTCTTTTATATTTTTTATTTGTATGTTTGTTTTGTTATTTTCAATCGTTCGCGTATGCTTATCGACCTGGCTGCTATACAAACAAAATCAGCGATTGTTCTCCATCTCTTCTTACCTCTCTATCCGGTTGTATTGCTGTTATTATTCAAAAGGATATTTGTTTATCAAGCAGAATAACAGTCATAAATTGATTAATCAGGTAAATGGTATTGCCGCTAATTTGATTCAGGGTTATTTTGTCCCTTTTTCACAATTGGCATGCGAAATATTTGTTATGCTTTCTATCCTGATCGGATTGATTTCGTTTAATGCCTATGTTTTTCTACTGATAATATTGACTTTCGTTCCGATAACATTGACCTATTATCGTTGTTCCCGTACCCGAATAAAAGAATACGGTAAAAGACTTTACTTGCTGGCTCCTCAAAAAGGAAAGTTATTGCAACAAACATTTATAGGATTTACGGATATGGAAATGAGTAATACTTTTCCGCAGAGCCTGGAACGATTTACCGGTTTGTTAAAAGAGCAGAACAGTTTGTCTGTTCGTAATTTTTTGTTGAATAGTTCTTTGCAGAAAGTGTTGGAAATAGCCATTGTCAGTTCCGTTGTTGTTTTGATTGTGGCTACCCAATTGTTTGAACTTCCGGCGTTAGGTCTGATCGTAGGCGTATTTGCCATTGCTGTTTACAGGGTACTGCCCGGTATTGTTAAAAGTACAGGATACATATTCCAGATGAGAGGAAATTCGTTTGCATTCGATATATTGTCAGCTCTCGAATCGGAGCAGTTGGCGGTAGAAGCAGTAGGACAGCATCCAGTGGAGTTCAAAGAATCGCTATCTATTCGTCATCTTTGTTTTTCTTATGACAAAGAAAAACAGATATTTAATAATTATTCTCTGGATATTCATAAAGGAGATTTCGTCGGTTTCCGGGGAGAATCCGGTTGTGGAAAATCTACCTTGTTTCATTTGATATTAGGCTTCCTGAAGCCGGATTCCGGGGGAATTTATATCGATGGAATTAAACTGTCGTCCGGGAAACTGGCATCCTGGCGAAATAAAATCGGATATGTATCACAACAATTATTTATGATAGAAGGCACGTTGCTCGATAACATAGTAATGGGAATCGACAAGTATCCGGATATGGAACGGATAAAACATGTGTTGCGTTTGGCTTCGCTGGATCGCTTTGTGGCAACGCTTCCAAAAGGTGTTTTTACTCTGGTGGGTGAAGGTGGCAGTCTGTTGTCCGGTGGTCAGCGTCAGCGTCTGGGGATAGCCCGTGCTTTATATAAAAAGGCTGAGATACTGATGTTTGACGAAGCGACCTCTTCTTTGGACGAAACGACCGAACATCTTATCAACGATTCGATTATCCGGCTGTCGGAAGAATGTCCTGGACTTACGCTGCTGGTCATTTCCCATCGCCCGGAATCGTTGGCTGTATGTCGCAGGATTGTGGATATATGTAATATACAACAACATGAAAAATAAATACGAAAGATGGATCGTTTAAAGACGTATGTGATCAATTTGCCAAAAGACCTGGACCGGAGGGGAAGTATATTGAAAGAAACGGGGCAATTTCCCTGTCTGGATATTGAAATGATCGAGGCTGTTTATGGGAAAGAATTATCAGATAAAGAAAAAAATAATTTATTTGATTGTAAGAAATATACCCGATATTACGGACGTGCATTATTACCGGGTGAAATAGGTTGTGTATTGAGCCATCAAATGTGTTATAAACATTTACTGGAGACAGATCTTAACTATGCTCTCATCCTGGAAGATGATGCCCATTTTGTCGATAGCGAAATAACAGAACAATTTATGAAATCAGTACATGATTTGATGAACAGTTCTATCCCTCGAATTTTACTATTACATGCATCTTTTGAATATACTGGTGAGAAAAAAATATTCTGTGAGAAGTATAGCGTATGCAATATATATAATGCTCTGTTTGCTACTGGGTATTTGATTAATAAAAATGCGGCCCGTCTGTTGTTGCCAAAAGGATCTATTTATTGGGTAGCAGATGACTGGTTTCTTTTCCGAAGCTGGGGTGTCGATATTTATTCTTTATATCCATCTGTAGTGGTACAACAAAGGGATAAATTGAAATCTTCTATTATGGAAGAACAGCGTAAGAGTAAGAAAAGGATTTTTCCTCATTCCCGGATTGAATGTCGTTTGGCTTATAATAGAATAAATTATCTGATAAAGAAAAGAATCGGGATAATTAAAAGTATGCATCTCTGATAATCCATGTTTAGTATGGGATGGCGGGTCAAGTCCGCCATGACAAAACGGAATTTTGACACACCATCCTCAGAACGATTAGTTTAACAGTTTCATCAGATACCCGCTCAATGCACAAACGATCAAAGCCCATCCCATCAGGTTTTCGGGGGAGGGGGTGTTCGTTTGGATATCGACAGTATCGCTCCGATAGCCGCCAGTGCCACTTCGGTGTTGCGGAGGATCAATGCCAGAATTGCCAGGATCGTCAGCCACAGGCTGATCAGGTTTATGTTTCCTTTTGCCCCGAAAAAACAAACGGGCAATCGTTGTCAGGAAGTTGAGAATTATTTCAAGATATTTCATAGGGATAATTGTTTAATGTGCCAATATTATTTGATATACTGACAGATTTTAATGAGCATCTGCCGGTAAGCTTCGCGGTTGTCGCCGTTTGCTTCGCTGATGTAACGGCTGTAAGCGATCTCTTTGGCATAAGCCTCGGGATAATAACTGACAGCTGCGGCAGTCGGATAGACAGAACGGATCAAGCGTGCAAAATCGAAGAAACTTTGTTCAACAGATTCATAGATACGAAATTGAAGGTGAGAAATACCACCGTCTTCCGCTTTGAGCGTTTTCGCCCCTTTCCAGTAGAGGGTGGGTTGCCCGTAACCGGTAAGGCCGAAATAATTGTTGTACACTGTGCAGAGAACACTTTCACCCCAGCCGCTTTCAACGGCAGCTTGTGCGAGGATCATCTGCGGATTCAGTTTGAAATGTTCCCCGGCAGCTTTTGCCGCCGGAAGGAACTTTTTAAAGAATGTTTCTTTATTCATATCTATTCTATTACAGGACGATCATCTTCTCCGCTACCACCTTCGGTTTTTGCGTCGGGATCTTTGATCGGTTTCAATTCTTCGAACTTGGCATTTTTCTTGATATCGGCCAGCATAGTGCCCGAAACATATACGATGCGTGCATCGTTGAAGAGAGAGGTATCGAAATCCTTTTTTACCGGTACTCCTTTGCTTCCCGCCACCATGCGGAAATTGCCCAGGCGCCCCATACAGATAATATCGCCTTCTTCAAGGCGTTCCTGCATGACGGAAAGCAAACCTTCGATAACGAGCATGACATCACCGATAAACGCGGTGCTTCGCATGGCGATCATGCTGCAGAGTTTTTCGAAACTGACTTTTTTCAAAGCGCGAACCTGTGCATAATACAGTTCGGAACCTTCGGCAGCGTCTTTACGCATGTCGGGACGTTTTACTAGATGGAAATTCAGAGCCATAATTTTAATAATTGAAAGTTGATAATTGAAAATTATTTGTTGGTTATCGATAACATGTCAAAGATACGACAGGAGGGAAGGGGCGTTTCCGGTTAATTCCGGTTAATTCCGGTTCTGTACGGTTATTGACGGATAAGTACCGATAAGTCCGGATATTGTTTTGTATTCATTGAAAAATAAGTGGTTAGAGCTTGTTTTATTGTAGGATATTTTGTAAATTTAATGCATAAATCAATCAAAAAGAATGCGTTATGAATAAGGAAACAGAACAGTCGGAAACACATGTGCCGATACGAAGCTATGGAGTTACTGAATTAGGCTTGTTATACAATCCGACCTTGCAGCCCGATTCGGCAGCCAAAGCGATCAAGCGTTGGATCGCCTTCAACGCCGGCCTGACAGCTGCCCTTGAGGAAGCCGGTTGGCGCAAAGGACAACGAAAGTTTACCCCGCTGCAGACTGCGCAGATATTTCGTTTTTTGGGAGAACCTTGAGAAGATTAGGAATCCGAAAGATTACAATCGAACGTAGAAAATATTGAACTAACTGTGCCTGTTCATCCATTAATATATGTATATTTGCGAATTGCGTAACACATAAAACACTTAATTATGAAAAAATTAGATCCAAAAATCATGGCAGAGAATGAAAAACAAGAGCTGCAAGATCGATATATTCGATTTGACTGGGCCATAAAGCGTTTATTGCGCCAGAAGGCTAACTTCGGTGTGCTCAACGGTTTCCTGACCGTCATGCTGCGGGAAGAGGTCAGTATTCTCGAAATACTCGAAAGCGAAGGCAATCAGGAGAGTGCCGACGACAAGTTCAATCGTGTCGATATCAAAGCGTTGAACAGTAAAGGCGAAATTATCATCGTCGAGATCCAGAATACCCGCGAAGTGCATTACCTCGAACGTATCCTCTACGGCGTAGCCAAAGCCATTACCGAGCATATCTCGCTGGGTGAAGGCTATCAGAAAGTAAAGAAAGTCTACTCCATCAGCATCCTCTATTTTGACCTGGGTGTGGGATCGGACTATATCTACCATGGCCAGAACCATTTCATCGGCGTGCATACCGGCGATCGCTTGCGTATCAACACACGTGATCGCGACGCCGTCGTTACCCGACTGCCTGCCGAGATCTTTCCTGAATACATTCTGGTTCGCGTGAACGAGTTCGACAAAGTGGCCACCACGCCGCTCGACGAATGGATCACGTACCTGAAGGACGGTACGATCCGTCCCGACACGACCGCGCCCGGCCTTCGTGAAGCGCGAGAGAAACTGAAATATTACTCCATGTCAACCCAGGAACGTCATGCCTACGATAAACATCTGGACACAATCATGATCCAGAACGACGTGCTCGACACTGCCAAATGGGAAGGCCGCATGGAAGGACTTGCTGAAGGGAAAGCGGAAGGACTTGCGGAAGGACTTGCCGAAGGGGAAGCCAGAAAGGTCGAAGCTCTACGCCAAACGGCGGCTAACATGAAACGTATGGGAATAGGGGCAGCCGATATAGCAAAATGCACAGGGCTGCCGGTAGAAGTGATAGAAAAGTTATAGAATAAGGTTTTACCTTTTTTGTCCCGGGGCAAGCCCGGGAGGACAGAGCTGACGCTCTGAGTAAATTCATTACCAGTTAAAAACGAAGAGAGTGAACTCCTCTAACCGGAATCCACTCTCTTGTTTTCATATAAAGTATTTCTCTTTTTCTTACTTCTTATTTTCTTCAATCCACTTGCGTGCATTTACGAAACCTTCGATCCACGGAGTTACTTCGTCACCTTTACGGTCAGCAGGATAATAACCGCACTGCCATGGGAACAAAGCACGTTCCAGGTGAGGCATCATAGCCATGTGACGTCCGTCGTGTGAGCAGACACCAGCAACCGACCAGGGCGAACCGTTCGGGTTGGCAGGATAGCCTTCGTAGTTGTATTTAAGAGCAATATGATATTCTTTCTCTTCGTACGGGAAGCTGAACTTTCCTTCTCCATGTGTGATCCAGATACCCAGCTTCTGTCCGCTCATCGGACCGAACATCACTGAATGGTTCTTCGGGATCTCTACAGAGATAAAGTTAGACTCCAGTTTGTGAGAGTCGTTATGCAACATCTTATGTTTCTTTTCGTGTTCCGGATAAACCACACCCAGTTCAGCCATCAGCTGGCAACCGTTACAGATACCCAGACTCAACGTATCGGGACGTGCATAGAAGTTATCCAATGCTTTCTTTGCCTTTTCGTTATACAAGAAACCACCGGCCCATCCCTTGGCTGAACCTAAAACGTCGGAGTTGGAGAAACCACCGCAGAATACGATCATATTCACATCTTCCAGTGTTTCGCGTCCCGAAGCCAGGTCGGTCATGTGAACGTCTTTCACGTCGAAACCGGCCAGATACAATGCGTAAGAGGTTTCACGTTCACACTGGCAACCCTTTTCACGGATTACCGCAGCACGGATACCGCTCTTACCTTTACGGTCGGGAGTCAGACCGTAGTCAGCCAGCTTACCGGTGAAGTTCTTGCCGTATTTAAATTCCAGCGGCTGCATCTTATAGTTTTCGAAACGGTTGCCTGCACATACGCTACCGCTCTGCTTGATATCCAGCTTGTAAGACGATTCGTACCATACGTCACGCATATAGTCGATGCCGAAGTGATACTGAACACCGTCTTTTTCCACCAGGATATGACGCTCGGCAGTCGGCTTGGCGATGATAGCGAAACCGATACCGGCTTCTTCCATCAGCTTTTCGAACGCCTTCTTGTCCTTCACCTGTACCAGGATACCCGGGTTTTCAGCGAATAGGATCTTCACGATGTCTGTTTCAGACAGCTTATCCAAATTGACTTCCAGACCGCCTTCTACGTTTGCGAAACACATTTCAAGCATAGTAGTGATCATACCACCAGCCGAAATATCGTGTCCGGCAAGGATCAGATCTTTCTCGATCGCATCCTGCACGGCGTTGAACGCATCTGCGAAATATTCGCTATCCTTCACGGTCGGCACTTCATTACCCAGCTTGTTCAAAGCCTGTGCAAAAGCAGAACCACCCAACTTCATCGTATCGAACGAGAAGTCTATATAATATATGTAAGAATTCTTTTCGTGAGCCAATACCGGAGAAACGATCTTGCGGATATCGCTTACCTCAGCACCTGCCGAGATAATTACCGTACCCGGAGCGATCACCTTATCGTCGCCATACTTCTGCGTCATCGACAAAGAGTCTTTACCTGTCGGGATATTGATACCCAGTTCGCAGGCAAAATCAGAAGCAGCCTGAACAGCCGTGTACAGACGAGCGTCTTCTCCTTCGTTGCGGCACGGCCACATCCAGTTGGCACTCAAAGAAACACCGGTCAACTTATCTGCCAGCGGAGCGAATACGATATTCGTCAACGACTCGGCGATAGCCATTACCGAACCGGCAGCCGGATCGACCAAAGCCACCTGTGGAGCATGACCGATGGAAGTAGCGATACCAGCCTTTCCGCGGTAATCCAATGCTACGGCACCCAGGTCACTCAACGGCAACTGCAATTCACCCTGGCACTGCTGACGGGCGATCTTACCTGTTACGGAACGGTCTACCTTGTTGGTCAACCAGTCTTTACATGCAACAGCTTCGAGCTGAAGTACGTTTTCCAGGTAATGATGTATTTCTGAATCTTTGTAAACCACCGGAGCATACGTTTCGCTCACTGTATGGTCTGTCATGATTGTTCTAGGCGGTTTACCGAACATATATTCCAGCTTGATGTCGATCGGTTTCACACCGTCGGCCTGCTCGAATACGAATTTCATATCGTTAGTCGTTTCACCTACTACATACATCGGAGAGCGTTCGCGGTCGGCAATGCGGCGTACGCGGGCAACGTCTTCTTCCTTCATCAGCAAGCCCATACGTTCCTGGCTCTCGTTTCCTACGATTTCCTTAGCAGAAAGCGTCGGGTCACCGACAGGTAACTGGCTCATATCGATATGTCCACCGGTAGCTTCCACCAACTCAGACAGACAGTTCAGGTGACCGCCTGCACCGTGGTCGTGGATGGAGATTACCGGATTGTTGTCAGACTCGGCAATCGCACGGATCACGTTCGATACACGTTTCTGCATTTCCGGGTTGGCACGCTGTACGGCGTTCAACTCGATACCGCT
>ERZ812616.3338-NODE-3338-length-11391-cov-3.404993_pt1 | contig 11391 bp, 11 predicted proteins | sample MGYA00376249_ERZ812616 | MGnify/ENA primary metagenome ERZ812616 (study PRJEB26924, sample SAMEA4378265) | human gut metagenome | biome: human gut; feature: human-associated habitat; material: faeces | place: China | collected 2013 ... | reverse complement strand
GTTTTATCGGCACCGGAAATATGGGCGGCGCCCTGGCCCGGGCGGCCCGCAAGCGGCTGTCCGGCGGAGAGATCCTGTTGGCGAACCGCTCCGCCACCAAAGCGGAGGCCCTGGCCCAGGAGCTGGACTGCCGGGCTGTGGACAATGCGGCGGTGGCCGCTGGGGCAGATTACATCTTCCTGGGCGTGAAGCCCTATATGGTGGCAGGGCTGATGGAGAAGATCGGCCCCGTGCTGGCGGCGCGGAAGGACCGGTTCGTGCTGGTGTCCATGGCGGCGGCCCTCACCATCCCCGACCTGCGGGAGCGGGGCTGCGGGGACTGGCCCCTGATCCGCATCATGCCCAATACCCCCTCTGCCATCGGGGAGGGCGTGATCTTCTACACCTGCGACGGCGTCACGGCGGAGGAGGAAGCGGCGTTCCTGGAGAACATGGCAGGCGCCGGGCGGCTGCTGCCCCTGGACGACCATCTGATGGACGCCGGCAGCGCCGTGGCCGGCTGCGGCGGCGCCTTCGTCAGCCTGTTTCTGGAGGCGCTGGCCGACGGCGCCGTCACCTGCGGCCTGCCCCGTGACAAGGCCCGGCGCTACGCCGCCCAGATGGTGCTGGGTACGGCGCAGCTGGCTCTCCAGTCCGACCAGCACACCGCCGCCATGAAGGACGCCGTCTGCTCTCCCGGCGGCACCACCATCGCCGGGATCCGGGCGCTGGAGCGGGGCGGCTTCCGCTCGGCGGCCATGGAGGCCGTCATTGCCGCCTATGAAAAGACGCTGGCACTGAAAAACTGACCTACCCCAAGCGTAAAGGCCCTTCGGACGGAGGTCTGCCCCCCGCCCGGAGATCAGCGCACCACACATCCCCTCTTCTCCGGGCAAAAACGCCCCACCGGCATGGCCGGTGGGGCGTTTGAGACTGTCGAAAAAACCTCCGGGCTTTTCCGACAAAAGGCTTGCAGTCTGCTGCGCGCATAATTTGTGTGCCATAGGCGCACAAATTCCACACTTGCAGCCTGAGAAGTATTTTCTCTCACGCATCTATCGTGAGAGAAAATACTTTCCATTCTTTGCCGCCTGCGGGCGGCAAACTCTGCGAGGCTTTTTTGACACACTGAAACGCCCCGTCGGCCATGCCGATGGGGCGTTTCCTTATAGGGAAATACAAATCCTGCTTACTTTCCGTAGATCACGCCGATGAGCCAGTTCAGGAACCGGTAGGGCAAAATGCGGGTCAGCAGGGCCAAAAACTGATAGTCAAAGCGGATGGTGTAAATGGGCTTTACCCGCTGCTTCATGGCCACCTTAGCGATGAAGGCCCCTGCCTTGGCCGGATCCATGCCCGTCTGCTCGTCGTGCTCCATCCGGGCCACGGAGCGGCTGATGCGGCCGCCGTACACGTCGTCGCCGTCGATGGTCTTTTCCCGTGCGGCGGTGAAGCCCGTGTGGATATCCCCCGGCTGCACGGCGCACACCGTGACGCCGTAGGGCCGCAGCTCGTTAGCCAGCGCCATGGTGTAGCTGTTCACCGCCGCCTTGGCAGCGGAGTAGTAGGCCTGAAACGGGATGGGAGCCGCCGCCGCCACGGAACTGAGGTTCACGATGCGCCCGGCGCCCGCCTGCCGCATATGGGGGATCACCGCCCGGTTCACGTTGACCATGCCGAAGAAATCTGCGTCAAAAAGCCGCTTGGCATCCTCCGTCTTGGTGAACTCGATGGCGCCGCTGATGCCGAAGCCGGCGTTGTTCACCACCACGTCGATGTGGCCCTCCTGCCGCAGCACCTCCCCGATGGCGGCATCCACCAGCTCCTCACGGGTGATGTCCGCCACCAGATGGTGCAGACCCTCTACGCCCTGCGCCCGTCGGCTCAGCTCATATACCGTATAGCCCGCCGCCTTCAGCGCCAGAGCCGTCTGCTTTCCGATACCGGAGGTTCCTCCGGTGACAACCGCTACCTTACTCATGCTTTACCAGCACCTCCGCCATAATGTCCATGGCCTCATCCAGCAGGGCCTCCGTGTGGGTGGCCATGTAGCTGGTCCGCAGCAGGGCCTCTCCCTCCGGCGTAGCCGGGGGCAGGGTGGGGTTGACGTACACGCCCCGGTCGTAGATCTCCTTGGCCACCTCCAGCGTGTGATACGTCTCGTAGGTGTAAATGGGGATGATGGGCGTGGGGGCGTTCAGGGCCGACTCCCGGATCTTCATTCCCCGGTCCGTCATGCCCTTCCGGGCGTACAGGCTCAGGCTCCGCAGCCGGTCCACCAGCTCCGGGTGCTGCTCCAGATGCCGCAGGGCCGCCAGTGCCGTGGCGCAGTTGGCCGGCGGGATGGACGCCGAGAAGATGAATGGCCGGGAGGCGTGGCGCACATACTCCGCCACCTCCTCCGAGGCCGCCATGTAGCCGCCCAGCGATGCCAGCGACTTGGAGAAGGTCCCCATGTACACGTCCACCTGATCCTCCAGCCCGAAGTAGCTGGCGGTGCCTCGGCCGCCCTCGCCCAGCACGCCCAGTCCGTGGGCATCGTCCACCATGACCCGTGCGCCGTACTGCTTGGCCAGCGCACAAATTTCCGGCAGCTTGGCGATGTCGCCGCCCATGGAGAATACGCCGTCTGTGACGATGAGGGCGCCGTTCTGCTCCGGCACCCGCTGCAGCTGCTTCTCCAGATCCGCCATATCGCTGTGGCGGTAGCGCAGCATCTTGCCGTAGCTCATCTGGCACCCGGCGTAGATGGAAGCGTGGTTCTCCCGGTCGCAGATCACATAGTCGTGCCGCCCCACCAGTGCGCTGATGATACCCACGTTGGACTGGAACCCCGTGCCGAAGGTGACGATGCCGGGCTTACGCAGAAACTTCCCCAATTCCTCCTCCAACTCCAGATGCATCTGGAGGGTGCCGTTGAGGAACCGGGAGCCACTGCACCCGGTGCCGTACTGCTCCAGGGCATGGATGCCCGCCTCCACCACATCCGGGGCCGTGGTCAGACCCAGATAGTTGTTGGAACCCAGCATGATGCGACGCCGGCCCTCCATCATCACCTCCACATCCTGCCGGGACTGGAGGGCGTGGAAATAGGGATACACCCCCGCCGCCTTCAATTCCTTCGCCAGAGACGGCTCATAGCATTTCTGAAAAATATCCATAGCTCTCTCCTGTTATGTAATATAAAGTATTAGTTATTTTCGTTTTGCAAGCCATATTATGTGGCTTTTTGCTACAATAAATATTATATAGTGTTGTGAAAAATTTGTCAACCCCCATCACCTTCGTCGGCTACGGCAGGGGTACTTTCTTCCCCCGTCCGGCGTGTCCAAACAGGACGTTTTACCCTCTGTCCAGCCGTACAAATCCGTCCGGAAAAATGTCCATCGGACGTCCACCTTGACCTTTGAAAGCGTCCCATGTCCGGTGGGCCTTGAAAACCGCCATGGCACAAAACGAGATCGGCAGAGCTGCGATGTGTGAAATAGAGTATCAAAAAAGCAGAAAGGCAGGCGTCGGTCAGAAAACCATAGAAATAAAAATGGCATCGGCAAAATGCCGTGCTGCAAAACCGAAGTACCCAAAAACGGTGCCATGAAAAAGCAGGGCATCGGCAGAAATGCCGATGCCCTGCTTTCAAAAAATCTTTTGCGTAAAATTCTGCTGCCGCAAAGCTTATTTGCCCAGAAAGCTCTTTGCCAAAAACCATTCGGCAACCGATTCCATCGTGCGGATCCGGTAAGATTTCTTCGGTCAGAGCCGCCTGCCCGGAGTGGTTGGTCCGTTTGTTCAGCGCTGCTGCGCCGCCTGACGGCCCGCCCGGAAGGCCCGGAGGTTCAGCTCCCGCACCTTCTCCGGCACGGTGTCCGCCACCACCTGCTCCCAGTCGATCTGGGGGCAGCCCAGACTGTCACACATAGCCCCGAAGAGCACCACGTTCATGCACTTGGGGTTGCCCAGCCCCAGCGCCATGTCGCTGGCCGGCACGGCAATGGTGCGGAACACCTTTTCCATGGCCTCCACGCAGCCCTCCGGGTAGGTCTCCGCCCCGGAGGCAATGGTGGTGGACTTGATGGCGTAGTCGTTGATGACCGCCACGCCGCCGGGCTTTAAGAACTCGGCATAGCGCACAGCCTCCATCTTCTCCAGCGCCACCAGAATGTCCGCCTCGCCCTTGCCGAACACGGGGCCGTACACCTTGTCGCCCCAGCGCACCTGCGTCGAGACGCTGCCGCCCCGCTGGGCCATGCCGTGTACCTCGCTCTGCTTCACGTCGAAGCCCGCCTGCATGAAGCCGTTGGCCATGATTTTGGAGATCAGGATGGCCCCCTGACCGCCCACGCCCACCAGCAGCGCACTTTTCACACCAGACATCACACTTCCTCCTTTACGATGGCACCGAAGGGGCAGACCTGAGCGCAGACGGTGCAGCCCACGCACTGGGTGCGGTCGATGACCGCCTTGCCCTCCTCCATGGAGACGGCGGGGCAGCCCACCTTCAGGCAGCTGCGGCAGCTGCGGCACTTATCCGGCTCCACATGGCACATTCCCTTTTGGAACCTATCCCGCTTGATGAGCAGGCAGGGCCTCCGGGTGACGATGGCGGGATGCTCGCCCCGCTCCAGCGCCGCCACGGCCCGGTCCACCGTCTCCTTCATAGCCGTCAGGTCCTGCGGGTCCACCGTCAGCACCGGGGCAAAGCCCATGGCCGTGAAAATTTTCTCCACGCTGAGCATGGGGGCCTCGTCCCCCAACAGGGTATAGCCCGTGCCGGGGTTATCCTGATGGCCGGTCATGCCGGTGATGCGGTTATCCAGCACGCAGGGGATCATGCGGCCGTTGTTGTAGATGATCTCCGCAGCGCCGGTCATACCGCTGTGGAAGAAGGTGGAGTCGCCCATGACGCCGAAGACGGTCTTATCGGTGACGCCCTCCCGCTCAAAGCTCTTGGCAATACCCATGCCGGCGGAGAAGCCTGCGCCCATACACACCACGGAATCCATGCAGTTCAGCGGGGCGGCGCTGCCCAGCGTGTAGCAGCCGATGTCGCCGGTGACGACATAGTTTTTGTTCTTGGACAGGGTATAGAAGAAGCCACGGTGGGGACATCCCGGGCAAAGGGCCGGAGGGCGGCTGGCCGGGGTCACATCGGTCTTGCGGAAATCTGCTTTCTCGCCCAGCACCCGCTCCCGCAGCAGCTGGGTATTCAGCTCGTACAGAAGGCCCGTCAGCTCCTTGCCCACGCAGGGGATGCCGGCGGCCTTGATCTGATCCTCCATAAAGGGTTCCAGCTCCTCGATAACATAGAGCTTTTCCACACGGGAGGCAAAGTCCCGGATTAGATCCATGGGCAGGGGGAAGGTCAGGCCCAGCTTCAGGAAGGACGTCCCCTCCGGGAACACCTCCTTGGCGTACTCATAGGCCACGGAGGCCGTGATGACGCCCACCTTACCGTCGCCCATCTCCCGCTTGTTCAGACCGTTTTCCAGCGCACGGGTGCAGCCGTACTCCTCCAGCCGCCGCAGCCGCTCCTCCACCAGCGGGTGGTTGGCGTAGGCGTGGGCGGGGGTGCAGACGAACTTGCGGACGTTGCGCCGGTAGGGCGGCGCCGTATGCTCCCGGCGCTCCCCCCACTGCACCAGCCCCTTGGAGTGGCAGACCCGTGTGGTGGTGCGGTACAGCACCGGGGTATCGAACTCCTCCGACAGCTGGCAGGCCAGAGCCACGAAGTCCTTGCACTCCTGCGGGTCGCTGGGCTCCACCATGGCGATCTTGGCCGCCCGTGCATAGTGGCGGTTGTCCTGCTCATTCTGGGAGGAGTGACAGCTGGGATCGTCCGCCGTCACCACCACGAAGCCGCCGCCTACGCCCATATAGCCGGCGGTGAACAGGGGATCCGCCGCCACGTTCAGGCCCACCATTTTCATGGTGCAGAAGGAGCGGGACCCGGCAATGGAGGCTCCATAGGCCACCTCCACCGCCACCTTCTCGTTGGGCGCCCACTCGCAGTAGACGTCCTTCTGATAGGGGGGCAGGTTCTCTAAAATCTCTGTGCTGGGGGTGCCGGGATAGGCGGAGCATATCTTGATGCCTGCCTCGTACACGCCTCTGGCCGTGGCCTCGTTACCGCTCATGAGATGCTTCATATGGTTTTCCACCTTTCTGTTCCGGTTGGTATCAACATGACTATGCCGGGATGTATTTAATATGTTTCCGCCTGTGCCTCACCGTGGAGCACCCGCAGGGCGCCCTCCGCCAGCGCCCGCATCTCCTCCTCGCCGGGAAACCGCAGGACGGGGGCCAGCCGCCCCACATAGGCGGTGATATCGTCACAGAAAAACTGCTCATAGGCCATGCCACCGGTGTAGACGATGGCATCCACCTCGAAATGCAGCACCGCCGCCATGGCGCCGATGTCCTTGGCCAGCTGGTACACCAGCGCCCGGTAGGCCGCCGTGAACCGCTCGTCTCCGGACACCACCCTGGCGCAGATCTCCCGGAAGTCCGTGGTACCCACATAGGACAGCATCCCGGAGTGGCGGCCCAGCGTCCGCTTGACCTCCTCCCGGCTGCGCCCGGCATAACAGTAGTCGATGAGCTGATTCACCGGCAGGCCGCCGCCACGGTCCATGCCCATGGCCCCCTCATCCTTGACGTTGAACACGTCCACCACACGGCCATGGTCATGGGCCGCCACGGACACGCCACCGCCCAAATGGCAGACGATGAGCCGAGCCTCCTCGTAGGACTTGCCCAGCTGGCGGGCCGCCTTGCGGCCCACGGACTTCTGGTTCAGGGCGTGGAACTGGCTCAGCCGCCGGAACTCCGCAAAGCCGGAGACATGGGCCACCTCCGTCATCTCGTCCACGCACACCGGGTCCACGAAAAAGGCCGGGATACCGACCAGATCACCAATGCGCCGGGCCAGATACGCCCCCAGATTGGAGGGATGCTCGCCGTAGGGGGCCTGCTCCACATCCTGCATCACCCGGTCGCTGACGGCGTAGGTGCCGGAGGGGATAGGGCGGTACAGGCCGCCACGGCCGCACACGGCATCGAAATCCTCCAACCGGAAGCCCCCCTCTGCCACCGCCTCCAGCACCGCCCGCTGACGCAGGGCCGCCTGATCGATGACCCGGTCAAAGCCCTCCAGCTCCTGAGCCGTGTGGATGATGCTCTTCTTCAGCAGTTCCTGCTCCTCCTCAAACACCGCCACCTTGGTGGAGGTGGCGCCGGGATTGATGACCAGTACCTTCATCCGTTCCCCCTCTCCCGGTGATGTCTTTCACCGAATTACTTAATGAATGATTTTATTATGGCAGTCTGCCGCCGGTTTGTCAATGTCCGGCGGGGAATTTTCCAAAACCCGTCAAAGCCCACAAAATTCTCCGCCGGAAGCTGGTGGAAACGCAGAAAAGAGGAGCCGGATGGCTCCTCTCTGGGATTTTTATTCGTTGGGCGGCAGACGGTATACCTCCAGTCCGCCGGTGCGGCCCACATAGGCAAAGCCCTTTTTCTCAGCGATGTGCCGGGTGACGGTCTGCTCCGGGACGCACTCGATGACCGCCGTCTTTCCCGCTCGGTGGGCCAACTCCACCAGCCGGTCCGTCAGCCGGGAGGCATAGCCCTTCCCCCAGCAGTCCGGGGAAAGCACCCAGCCCAGCTCCATGCTGTCCGGGTCATAGGCGTGGTAGATGACATAGCCCAGCAGACGGCCGTCCTCCTCCGTGCCATACACAAGGGGCGGCTCCGCAAGCCCTGCCTCCCGGAGGAACTGCTCCGTTTGAAGGCGGTCATAAGGCGGCTCCAGATAGCGCATCACCTGCCGGTCGGACAGAATCCTATACAGCGCTTCGGCGTCCGATGGCCGCAGCCTGCGGATGGTCAGGGCCTTCATCCCCGCATCCCCTCCAGCAGATGCTCCGCCATGCGGCGACCCCGCTGGGCCAGTGGAAAACCTCCCTCATAGATGCGCCACTCGAAGAGCATCCCCCGGTGCAGCGTCACCAGCTCCTCCACCACCTCCGCCGTGATCAGCTCCTGCCGGATGCTGCCCTCCCGGCGGCACAGATCCACCAGCTCACCCAGCAGGCGGTAGTATACCCGCTTCTCGCTGCCCCTCAGTACGCCCTGCTCCGGGTAGCGCAGCCCGTGGATGAAGGCTTTGTACAGCACCTCGTCCCCCACGCTGATCTCCAACGACCGGCCCACGAAGTCCAGCAGCTTTTCTCGGCCGGAGCGATCGGTGTCCGCCAGATACGCCTGCTCCAGCACCTGATACGCCTCGTCCACGTGCTGGGTCAGCTGGATGGCCAGTTCGTCCTTGCTTTTGAAGTAGTGATAGATATTGCCCACGGAGCAGCCGGCGGCCTGTGCGATCTCCTCCACGGAGACGTTTTCAAAGCCCTCCCGGTCAAACAGATCCAGCGCCGTCTCCTGGATCCGACGGCGCATCTCCATGGCCTGCCTCTTTCGTGCGGTGATCCTCTCTGCCATCGTACTTTCCCCTATGTCGTAAATTCTCCTTGTATCATACCGTTTTGACGGCGGAAAGTCAATATCCCGTTGACGCAGCGGCCTTTGACGGCTACAATAGAGAAAAAACGCAGGAGGCAGCCATGGCCCACATCATCTCCATCACCGATTTCGACACCCCGGAGCTGGACGTCTACGCCCGTCTGACGGAAAACCAGCTGGTCAACCGGGCAGACCCCGCAAACGCCCTCTTTATCGCAGAAAGCCCGCTGGTCATCGGGCGGGCGCTGGAGAGCGGCTGCGTGCCGGTGTCCTTTCTCATGGAGCCACGGCACCTGACGTCTCAGGCCCTGCCCCTGCTGGAGCGCTGCCCGGAGGACATCCCCGTCTACACCGCTGCGCCGGAGGTGCTGACCCGGCTGACGGGCTTTCACCTGACCCGTGGGATGCTGTGTGCCATGCGCCGTCCAGCCCTCCCCACGGTGGAGGAGGTGTGCGCCAACGCCCGGCGCATCGCCGTGCTGGAGAATGTCATGAATCCCACCAACATCGGGGCTATCTTCCGCTGCGCCGCCGCTCTGGGGATGGATGCGGTGCTGCTCACCGCCGCCGGGAGCGACCCCCTGTACCGGCGGGCCTCCCGTGTCAGCATGGGCAATGTGTTTCTCATTCCATGGACGTATCTGCCGGAGGAGGCTCCGTGGCCGGAGCGGCTGCGGCGGCTGGGCTTCCAGACGGTGGCCATGGCCCTGCGGGAGGACTCGCTGCTTCTGAACGACCCCCGGCTCATGGCGGCGGAGAAGCTGGCGGTGGTGCTGGGGACCGAAGGGGACGGTCTGTCCGACGGTACCATCGCCGCCTGCGACTACACGGTCCGCATCCCCATGACCCACGGAGTGGACTCCCTGAACGTGGCCGCCGCCAGCGCCGTGGCCTTTTATCAACTGGGGCTGATGAGCGGCGGCGCTCCGACGTAACGAAAATTGCTTGCTGCACTCTGCAAAAACCAGCCCCATCGTATGGATACGATGGGGCTGGTTTTTATTTCTTAATCCGCCGGGGTGATTCGCTTCGTGCGGAAGTAAACGATCATGGGGATGAGAGTCAGTACCAGACACGGCAGCCAAATCAGCAGGGTCGTGGCCGGAGGCCCACCGAAATAGTGCAGCGGCATTTCATCCCGGTAGGCGGTGAGTCCGCCGTGAGCCACCAGTTCATAGACGGAAATCAGAAGGATGATCCCACTGAAAATGCAGAGATCCCGCAGCTTCGTCCGGCGCTCCACGGCACTTTTCCACCAAACATGGATGACCATCAGCAAGGCAATGAGCGCAGCCACCATGGCAAGGGTTTCGGCAATCCCCATCAGATGATTCGACAGGAAAAACTGATGGAAAATTCCTCATTCCGTTCCATCTGCGTGTTGGCCGCCTCATAATGAAGATTGCCGCCAGCGTAAGCCCCTGCACCGCAGAGATGGATGAACAGCAGCACATTGCAAATCAGGCAGATGACTGCCGGCACCGTAAAACGATCCTTTTTAGAAATCTCAGACAAATCGTCATCTCCTCTCTATTCCACGTATGGATGGTTACTGACAATTTCAATATATCAAGCCCCTCATCATTTGTCAATATAGTGCAATGATTTTGTATAATATATGCAATATATCAATTAAGAATTAGTTGCCTTGCCAAAATCCGAAGCAATCAGCTTGTGGGAGTTCTCTCCATGAGAAAGCATAAAAAGGACCGCAGAGCTTTCTGCGGTCCTTTTTAACATCAGAACTTATCGCCACGGCTGAAGATCTTCAAAATCTCGTCGAAGGAACGATCCACATCGCTCTCCTCTGCCTTCTCGCCCTCGGCCTCGTCCAGAGGCTGGGGGGCGGCGGCGGGGGCAGCGGCATCATCCTGCGTGGGCTGCTGCGTATCGGCAGCGGCGGGGGCAGCAGGGGCTTCCTGCTGGTCATTGCTCTCGAAGCCGGTGGCGATGACGGTGACACGGATCTCGTCATCCAGTTCCTCGTCGAAGGTGGCGCCAAAGATGGTCAGGGCATCGGGATGCACCGCCTGCTGCACCAGCGTGGCGGCCTGCTCCACCTCCTCCAGACCGATGTCCATGGAGCCGGTGACGTTGATGAGGACGCCCTTGGCGCCGTTGATGGAGGTCTCCAGCAGGGGGCTGGAGATGGCCATGCGGGCGGCCTCCTCGGCCTTGCCCTTGCCGGCGGCACGGCCCACGCCCATATGGGCAAGGCCGGCATCCTTCATGACGGCGGTGACGTCGGCAAAGTCCAGATTGATAAAGCCGGTGTCCCGGATCAGGTCGGAGATGCTCTGCACCGCCTGGCGCAGCACGTCGTCGGCAATTTCAAAGGCGTTGCGGAAGGTGATCTTCTGATCGGTGGCGTACTTCAGCCGCTCGTTGGGGATGATGACCAGAGAGTCCACCTTGCCGCGAAGCTGCTCAATGCCGGCCTCCGCCGCGCGCATCCGCTTCTGGCCCTCGAAGCCGAAGGGCTTGGTGACCACGCCCACCGTCAGGACGCCCTGCTCCCGTGCGATCTCCGCCACCACGGGGGCTGCGCCGGTGCCGGTGCCGCCGCCCATACCGGCGGTGATGAACACCATGTCGGTGTCCTCCAGCGCCTTGGACAGCTGGGTGCGGCTCTCCTCGGCGGCCTTCTGGCCCACCTCCGGATTGGCGCCTGCGCCCTGTCCGTGGGTGAGCTTCTCACCGATCTGGAGCTTATATCCGGCGCTGGAGGTATTCAGCGCCTGCTTATCCGTATTGACGGCGATGAAATCCACGCCCTTTACGCCGGAGCGCACCATGCGGTTGACCACATTATTGCCGCCGCCGCCGACGCCCACCACCTTGATACTTACCACGTTCTCCGGTCCTGTTTCAAACCCAAAAGCCATGACGCTTCCT
>ERZ812616.3335-NODE-3335-length-11400-cov-3.207404_pt1 | contig 11400 bp, 9 predicted proteins | sample MGYA00376249_ERZ812616 | MGnify/ENA primary metagenome ERZ812616 (study PRJEB26924, sample SAMEA4378265) | human gut metagenome | biome: human gut; feature: human-associated habitat; material: faeces | place: China | collected 2013 ... | reverse complement strand
CATTATCACTTATTTTGCCATCACCCAAATTTTCGTTCTTAATAGCATCTTCCCCTTCGCTGTAAAGTCCAACACTACTTTTCATTCCTGTCAACCAAAAATTCTCTAATTTAACTTTATATGAGTCTTCATCACAATCAAAATATTTTATATTAAATTTTGACAACTCTACATTTGCAACACGATTTTCAGCAACAATACTAGAAACTTCCACGACAGGGACACTATTCATTGTTGACTCTGAACCTTCTATATTTCTCCAGTCGATTTTTCCATCTCCTATTGCCAATACAGAAAATGCATCTAATTCTCTTTTATCTTTTAAATCATCAAGAGTTATACAAACTTTTATCTTATCTCTAAAATCAACACTAGCATTTATAACAGCAATGGCTTTCGTAACAGATCCTACTTTTACCAAAATTTTGAAATCACTAGCTGGGACACTGCTAACAGGCTCATCCCCATAATCCTTGAAGGCACGATATAAGATATTATCTGCATCATCAAGTAACAACAAATAACAATTAGAAATTGGATGTGAATATCCGTAATCAGAAGGTTTACTGGCATTTCCTTCTGTTGCTTTCGTTGCAGACTGACCTGATCTTACACCTACAGAAACATATGCAGAACCTGTGATTTCATTTTCTATATTATTAGTAACATCATTCATGATTGTATCATCTTCTACAGAACATGAAGCTACAACAAATAGAAAGCAGATAATTGATAATATATTCTTCAGTTTCATAACCCTATACTTAAAATCGTTATACTAAACCTAAATTCATTTTCGTTTGTCTTACGATGCAAATGTATGACGATTCAGAAAAAAGGGCGATAGGCGAAACTTTCAAGATTAAGGGGTAAAAATAGCAACTAACAAGATTGATAGAAGTACCTTTAAAAGCGATAGAAATACCCTTTCTGAAAGAATGAACAACATAAACAGAGATAAGAATATCAATAAGCAAGGTATCCCTCTAAGATTAATAGTTTTGCAAGGTATCTTGATATAAACAAGCCCTAAACAAGAAAGGTATCACTCTTCCAGAATGACACCTTTCTTTTTCGTATGACAAAAGAGCAATACTAATTATTAATTCGCATCCTCTTCAGTTTGTTCAATAATTGACCAATTTGCCACTGTAATCTCTGCCGATACATGTGCATTCAATTCGATCTTATCCTCATTAGAAGATCCTTCACCTGTGATAGTAACATTCAACTTATAGATATGATTTCGTTTTACCATAGGCCCTTCACTATCCTTCGGATCATCCAGGAACACACGGAAATTCCTTGTTTCCTTTACATCCGGTGCATTCGAATTCCTTATGAATTTTCCGGATATCAACAAGGCTGTTTTGTGGTCTACATTTTCAGGGTTTGAAAAAGCATAGCTAATAAACTGAGGGTATTTTGATTCTACTGTTTCAGCCAACCAATCAATACTTTCAGCGGCTTTTTCGCCTTTACCCAAAATACACTTTGTATAAGCTTGTGCTAACTTATCTTTTATGGGAGAGTTTTCTGAAATCCATTTATCTGCCGGTGAATATTTATCTGATACGTATCCTTTCACATACTCACCATCACCTTCTTCAAAGGTTGATGTAGAATGCACATTTACAATCGATAAATTCTCCAGTTCGAACTGAGCCAGTTCGTCCGGATAATTAAAAGTAATTTTATCCACTTGTACACGAGCTACCAAACGAGTCAGTTCAATAGGAGTGACACCATCAGGTTTATCTGATGAATCTGTAATTGAATTTTCAAAAGAAATAATTTTATCTTTAGTTATCCAGTTCTCTGCATAGATTGTGGAAGCTCCATCTTCCCCTGCCCCTTTTACTATTGGTATTAACCCTTGACATGAAATAGGTTCACTAACCATAGGTAACCTCTTGTTAGTAATACATGTTGAAATATCATCTGTCAAAGTTAATGTCTTAAATTCTTCCAGATTTTTAGGTGTTAATAATTTTCCATTTGCTACCAAAATAACTATAAACTTACTACTTGATGGCTTTCTCGGATCAGTCTGATCAGGTGTTACTTTGATAGGTATATGTGTAATTTCAGTTACCGACTGGCCATTCTCTGACTTTGCAGTACCTATGGCAGACAAAGATTGATCCCCCTCCTCATTCTTAAACACATAAGCCGTCAATGTAGAGATAAATTTTTCATCATCCGAACCTATGTCTGTTTTTGGAGTCACATCCGTACTTCCTTCCCGTAAAGTAGGAAGCGCAGCTTTCGTTTGGGTCAATGATGTAGCAGCAATCGAAATATAGGCATCTACCGGTTCTACCGGCCCTTTAATACTATCATCGTCTTTGGAGCAGGATGCACACACACATACTGCCAACATGCTTAAAAATAAATTTCTTAATTTCATAAGTCTTATATTTTAAATTATTTACCCTATTTATTCTATCTCTACATCCTGGCTAACCGGCCCCCAGCCAACTACTTCTACTTTAACATCGAGTACTCCATCCAGTATTTCAAAACTGTTCGGGCCGAATGTTATATTCATACGATAGATGTAATTACGCTTCACGAAATTATGATCGTATTTGTTAGCCAGTCCGTTTGCATTGACCGTTGCATAAAATGTTTTTGTCTGTGCTGTATAGCCGGGAGCTTCCAGTAATGTAGCCCGGACAACTAACTGAGTAGCCTCTTCATCCGCATCATTTTCCATAACATAATGCCTGTATGATGTTTCCAGAATCGGACTTGCGTCGTTCAGTATTCTATTTAATGTAACTTTGGGACTGTTGGAGAAATGTCCGTTTACAATAACGGGGCCCCAATAACCGGCACTAAAATAGCGGGATGCCGTTTTTTGATTCTGAATATAAACATCCTCCACCCTGACTGTACGTCCTTCCAGTTTCGAGCCTTTAAAATTTGTATGAAAGGCAACGACTTCTACACGTGCAGCCAAACGGGTTACTTCCAGAGGTGATGATATGCCGTTTATATTTTCACTTCCCATACTTTCATATCCCAGATAGTTATCATCAGCAACAAGTGCATTATTCGTTACGATTACCTGGCTACTCATGGTCAGATTTGCCTGTGACTGTGCAGAAAGTTCTGCCAGCATAGATTGGAAACCATCATAAGTTGTCACATTATCAAGAACACCACTCGGAAGATTGGCTAACAGAATTATTCTGGCTTTAGTCGCTTTAGCCGGCACATCTATCAGATAGGCAGTTCCATCCTGAGTGTTTACATTCTCCTGAGCTTTTCCCAACAAAACAGTTCCGGTTTCATCGAAAACGACAGCGGCCAGATTATTAATATACATCTCGCCCTCCAAGGCATTCGGGTCACCTGCTTTTGTTACCGCTCCGGATGCCTTCACTCCAATGGTCAGTTTAGCATTTGCCAGATCGTCGATAGACACAGAACCCTTATCTTTTGAACAGGCAGTACCCAGTAGTATAGCGACTCCGACTATCAATATATTTTTTATATTCATTTTATTTGCTTTTTATCGTTTAAAACTCAATGTCATCATCAACTACCCCCCAAGGAGTCACTTTAATTTTAGCACCTAAAAAAGCACCATCTTCACCCCACTCAAATACCACCAACGTTTTTTGGAAAGGATAGATTTCAATCGGGCCAACAGTGCCATCTTCAAATTCACCTACTGATACATCGTATCGTTTATCGCCAGCTTCAATTGAGCCAGTCATTTTCTGTCCTTCGTAAAGTGTTTGAGGAGTTGGTGTAATCCATTCTGTTGCTTTCCAGTCTCCTTCGGGATTATAATAAACACTATCCCCTGTCAACTCTCCTTTTGAATTATAGGCATTTAATGTCCGATTCATATAAAAATTACACTCAGTAGATGTAGCGCGCAAACCTTGTTTTTGATACACATATTGTAACCCAATCGTACGCATCTCAACCGTACCTGTTTTTGGTCTTATCACAATCTGCTTATCACCTCCGGCAACTCCATTTCCCATAACTTCAACATCAATATCTCCAAAGAAAAGGCTGTCAGGAGATTGAGCCAATTCGTTATTGCTTTTAAGCGAGACTAACAGATCTTCTGCTTTTGTGGGTTCCGTTACATTTTGTTTTCCCTTCAGATTTCCCCAAGCAACAATATGAAGTTTTGTATTATCCGGATATGGCAGTTCTATCGTTTTGCGACCGGTGATAAAATCCAAATCCAACTCCCGTGTTTCAAGTAGTTTTGAATTTGCATCGAAAACAAATAATTTTGCTTCCGAAGTAACCCCCAACGCCGTCACATCTTCATCATTATGGTTCACGACCATCAAAGTTAGCTTTGCACAAGCGTCAAGATCTTCTTTGATGCAGCTACTGGATAAGGTTGCTAATCCAAATACTACTACTAATAAATGCAGTTTTGTAAACAATATATCTTTCATAATACAATATTTTTCTTTTCCCCTATATTACTCTATTAATCGACTTCTTCTTCCTGATTTACAACATCCCAGTCCTTAACCTTAACCAAAGCACTCATATGAGCCGTATTTTGTATATCATAAGGAGTATCAGATCCAGGACCCATTATTGTCAAAATAACATTATAAACATTATTACGTTTTACATAAATATGTTCAGGAGTTCCCCCTGATAAATCAACAGACTCCCCTTTCTTATTGATTGTTACAGCATAATACCGATCTTTTAACACAACCTTTTTCTCTTTTTCCACAGGTTCATACGTATAGTCGCCCTTAACAATCAGTAATGTTCTATTGTCACTCTGTTTTAACATATTTTCATACACATAAAAATATGTACCTAATGGAATCAAAGGACCATAAGACGTTCCAATTTTGGGATATTCTTTGTAATCTATACCATTTTGGTACTCGGCTTTAATTTCAATTATATTACTATTTGATTCATCCAGTCCGAAAATATTACCGTCACAAACCAAAGGATCTTTATTTAGAAATGGGAAACGATCATTCATTTCGTTAAAGTTTTGTGGAGGATTAATTACATTATAGAATAAATAAGATGTTTTGGTTGCCTGACCATTTTTTAACGCTCCCTCAATATTTGCATACGCACCACTTAACCAAAAGTCTGAGTTTGAATCGAAAACTTCGGCAGAACCATTGTCTGAAATAAGTTTTGATCGGCTTTTTACATTTGCCACAAAAAATTCTTTCAATTTGAAAGTTACATTGCCTTTTCCCAGATAATTATCACTTGGTCGGAGAAAAATAGTTTCAAGTTGAACCTTTGAAACATTTCTAATTAATTTTACAGGATTCTTTGTAACAACATATCCATCTTCTCCCTCATCAAATCCCACATAATTACGTCCTGGTTTTAAATCATATTCCAGAATTTCACTACTCATCGTCAAACCATTTCCAGAATTATCCTGATCATTTACATTCTTTTCATTCTTCAGCAAGACTTCTAGCTTTTTATATTCTGAAATGTTTGTCCCCGCTGCTTTTATTTTAGTCAAATTTTCATCATCGAAATAATTGGCAAATAAAATAAGCTTCACAGCCCCGGCTACAACCGGTACATCCGTTATACTGGTTACTTTCTCTTTTCCTTGTGCAGAAACTTCAGTCAAACTCAACAATTTATCTTTCACAAAGATTGCTAATGACAACTTTTTTATTCTATTATAGTCAGCAGAAATAAGAGCCTTTGTTTTAACATCGCTTTTAACAGCCAAAGATAAGGTAGCATTACAAACTAAAGGCTCTTCCTTTTTTATCACATCATCCACATCGTCTGTAGAACACGATAATAAAGCTACTGCAAGAATAGAGAATATGTAACTTTTCAGTTTCATAGATATATTGATTTTCTTTTGTTTATACTCTAATTTTACATTACAAATGTAACCTGTTTATCATAAAACATAGATAGGTACAACTCTCTATATTAATAGATAAATGAATCAACTTTATTTCAATGATAGATTTACCACGGAAATATTATAAACGTACCATTATATACTGAATTCCAGAAATAAAAAATGCCTCCGATTGGAAGCATTTTTTATTTCTGGAAAAACCGCTTGGATTATTCAATTTCAGTGCTTTGATTGATATAACCAAAATCAACTACTTCAACCTTTACATCCAAGTAAGTATCATCTTCAGCTTTCGGACCAAACGGAGTTGTATAACCAGGACCGGCAACTTTCAAATCAACATTATATTGTAAGTTACGAACTGTACCAGACAGTGAAGAGCGAGAACCGTCAAAACCTTGAGGTGCATCATAAGTACCATCTTTATTTATTCCCGTAATTCCATCCTTACCTATCGCTACAGAATAATATCTGCTTGCCGGATTTTGGACTTCTCCATATTTGAATTTGCCTTGTACTACCAACAAAGTATAAACATCAGTTGATGTATTTTCATATGCATAGAAAGCATTTTTTTCTGTTGGTTTCCATGGAGTTTGTGTTCCTTCAACAGTTAATCCATTCTGGGTAAGACCTGAAGAAAAAATAGCATTATAATCATACAAATCAGAAGAAGTCAAATAATTCTGAACTTTCTCTTTACCTTCCATATAAGCCACCCATGTACCAGTATACATTCCATTTGTAGCACCATTTAGATAATTAAGAGGCGCCTGCATAGTTGTTCCCCATGACTTACCTTCAGCACCAACTAACTTCGTTGCTTTATTTGCATGCAAAATAAATACATTTTCAATATCCAACGTTGCATTTTTATATTTTGCTGGATCAGCTGTAACTTGTATTTGGTTAAGAACGATCTTTGCTACATTACGATACAATTTAACCGTTTTACCTTCTGCTTGACTTAGATAATGACCTTCATATTCTTTAACCTGAGCTTCTGTATAACCTAAGTAATTTGTTACACCAGCCTGAATATCTATATTATAAACACCGCTATTCATTGATAGTGTTCCATCTACTTCGTCTTCGAAGTTTTTAGAATCAGCTAACACATCAATGTATTTAGTAGCAGTAGTATAACCACTAACTTTATTTGCAACATTTGCTAGCACCAAAACAGACTTAGCACCAGCAGTAATTTTTTTTGCAACCACAGAAGTTGTAATATCCTCTGTTTTTCCTGCCTCATTTACTCCTTTAGACTCCAAAAGTCCAGTCTTCACATCAAAAACCAATACTGCTAAAGAAGAAATTGTTTTATCTGTTACGTCCGCTTTTGTTAATGCCGGTGTTGCAACCTTTACTTCCAAAACAGCTTCTGCATTTGGAGTTTCATTTCCCCCACCATTATCAATTGGATCGTCATCATTCGAGCAAGAAGCGAATGCACATGCAACCATTGTTGCATACAATAAATTTCTTAGTTTCATTTTCTTTATAAATTTTGAAGTTATATAATACGTTTAATAAATACTAGTTTTAGCCATGGGAGAATTATCACTTTTACCCTATACGATAATTTGTTTCCTGATGACAATGCAAAGGTATAGCCGCCCTGAAAAACCGCGGATAGGTATCAGTCTCAATAATAATAGGTAAAACTCTAAATCTTTTTTTAAGGCAAAAAACAAATTTTTAAGAACATGTGCGTTGCTCTCAAAAGAGGGGTGAAAATATCTTTGCGGGAGAAGGGAGGTTATCAAAATATAGAAAAAGGTGAGTCTTTTATGAGGCTCCGCCTCATGTCGCAGGCTCTCTTTTGCCGTTTGCTTCAGCAAACGGATATCTAAAAGCTCCGGCTTTGCCGGATCCTCTGTGGGTTTTAACCCCTTTCATATAGGAAAGAAGCCCCGTTAATAAAGGGGCTTAAGCCCACAAAGGAAGAGGCTTTGCCTCCTGTCTTTTATATCCGTCGGTTAAAAACCGACGGCAAAAGAGAGCCTGCGGCACAAGGCAACGCCTTGTAAAGAAAGGTAGTTCAAATCTGATAATAAGTGAACAAATAAACCATTTAGCAAAATGCTATTTTACCCTATTTTTGCCAAAGCTATATGGATCGTGGTACGAAGATGATTTATTTCATGAAATTGTAGGAAAGTAAAGAGTTATCACATTGATACGTAAAACGATATTTATACTCCTATTTCACACTTTTCTTGATACTTTATGAGCCAAAAATCGGAAACAAAGCCATTTCGTTCCTTTATAACACCTTCGTTTCATCCTTAAAACAAAGCGATCCACACAAAAAACATGTTATACGGCACATAATTTTGACCTTACAAAAGCCTGTTTTCATTTTCACTGAACTGCATTTAACATATTTTCAACCTTAAACCAAACTACATTTTGTTTAAAAGGAATTTTTTTTCGTTTTAAACGAAATTGAAATTCGTTTAAAACGAGATTATAAAGAACTATCAGGCACATCAACCGTTAATTATTGTATTCAAGCAAATTCCAGAACCGGATTAAAATGAATAAGCCCGTCACAAAGACGGGCTTATTGGTAACATACTGCTACTATTTCAGTAATTTACAAATCGTTTTGTCATAATCCTTACGGCTGCCCGTACTGCGAAGGCGTCGTCCCGTATTGCTCCGTGAAACGCTTACGGAAAGTGGCCGTATCGTTGAAGCCGACCATTTCAGCTACTTCCTGTACGGAATATTGCTGGGTCCGGATCAATTCGGCTGCTTTCTTCAGGCGGATCGTACGCGTCAGTTCCAGGATACTGCAATCGGAGAACTGTTTGATCTTACGATACAGCGTCGGCAGACTCATGTTCAATGAGTCTGCGAGCACCTTTGCCTCAAAGGTGGAGTCGTCGAGGTGCATCTCGATATTTTTAATGACCAGATCCATGAACGGATTACTGGGTAAGGCCGGCTCATTCTGGTCTGCATCGACTACGGTACTGCCAGCCAGATTACTGGTGAAATACTGCTTCAATTGTTCACGGCGTTTAACCAGGCTGTTCAACTTGCTGCGAAGTATTTCGACATCGAACGGCTTGGTGATATAATCGTCGGCCCCGGCCTCGATTCCGGTGATGACATCTTCACTTTCTACCTTGGCTGTCAGCATGACAATCGGGATCTGGGAAGTACGAGGATTATTCTTCAGTATCTTACAAGTTTCAAAACCATCTTTCACCGGCATCATGACATCACAAAGCACCAGGTCAGGCAAGGTAGCCAGGGCAACCTGCACCCCTTCTTCACCGTTGCGGGCTTCGAATATCTCATATTCCTTGGCAAAGACATGTTTCAAGAACCAACGGATCTGGTCGCTATCGTCGATCACCAGTATTTTCTTTCCCGTTGTCTTCTTTTGCGGGATAATCTGGATAAATTCTGCAATTTCTTCCTTCTGACGGTCGTTCAATCTCACTAGGTCGGCCTCCGGCTCCACAAATTCCACACGACGGTCGAGCAGGTGTTGTTTGCCTAACGGTATTAATAAGGTATAGACAGTACCTGCCGTAGTCGTTTCATTACTGAAAATACCACCAATATCATCTACCATATCGGAAACCTGTCGTATTCCGCGGCGAGTACCGGCATTTTCATCTAATCCTTCGTCCTCTACCGAGAGGGAGCAATATGCTCTGCCGTCTTTCTGAACAACGGAGAGGTTCAAAGATACTTTACCGTAAGCGAAAGTATTTTTGAATGCATTAGATAATAATGTACGCAATGCATATTCCATCTTGCGACGGTCGAGCCATATCCAGAGCACAGACGTTTGAGTGTTGACCTGAAAGTCGACATTGTTCATTGCAACCCAGTCTACGAACAAGTCACAAATCTGGCGGGATATTTCCACCAGGTCGTAACGGGCAATACGCAAATAATTGGCGACATCGTTTGCCCGCCTGGTCCCGATCAACTGGTCGGCAAGGTCCTGCAGGGCCAGTGTATTTCGATAGGCTGAAAGTAACTGAGTCGACATTTCCTGATTTTCATCTTTATTCTGCACGATCAGAGCCAGCGAACCTAACACCAGCGAAAGAGGGGTACGCATTTCGTGAATCGTTTCGATAAAGAAAGTATCATGAATGCTTTCGGCTTCTACCAACCGTTGCTCCGCTTCCGACAGTTTATCGGCCACCTCACGTTGAAGCGAGTCGCTTTCCTTTATCTTGGCAACAAGCATCTGCTCCAGATCTTTCTTATTGCCGTTCAATGTAGAGATCATTGTTTCTTTCTCGGTCAGCTTTTGGGTAAGCTCTTCATTCACTCTTGCCAACTCGCTCTTTTGGGATTCCAGTTCAGAGAGTCTGGCTTCGATGGAATCTTTACTTTCTTCCAGAGCCGCTTTTTCGACTTCCAGTTCTTTACTCTTTTCCACAGCTTCATCCCTCTGCCGGATCAACGACTCTTTTTCTTTCGCAATCACCTTCGACTGTCCCGTAAAGCCAGTGTACATCTTTTTCAAATAAAAACAAGCAGAGATAAAAAGTATTGCTAAAAGAACAGTGAACACCAGTACAATAATGTCGATAGTACCAACAGCTTCTCCAGCAGCAAACGCGCGTTGCCCACACAAAACAAAGCAAGCAAGAAACACAGTCCATTTCCTGAACAAAGCTCTATTATTATTCATAATTGATATATATTATTTTAGTTCCAAGATTATTCTATACCCCGACCTCCACAACTGTAAATTTTAATCGCTGCATAATCCACGCACAAATATGATAATAATATTCCGTTTTTCGAACATCAACGGCTCTTTTTTTCCGTTAAAAGACATGATTATCATATTTATTTCGGTAATTTATGACGATTGGTATTACCAAACAGAACTTTTCATCGCCTCAAAAAATAACACAACTACTTCTGTCTGGGCACACACCAATTAAAACAAGGTGTATTCCTATCACTAGCAGCGTTATTCGTATCACCTGCTTTTTCCAAACAGCCAGCGAGAGCAGGAGAGAAATAAGCCTAAAATGATATTTTTCACTTCCGTTTGAGAGTTTTACAATCGTTTATTTGACATTTTCGGCAATCATTTTGATCGTTTTAACTTTTATTTCACATATAATCGACACCCATCTCGTTTTTGTATCTATATTTGCAATGTCGATGAGAGAGAAAAGGTTTTGATGAGGGTCTTAACCGAAGGGTAAAATCTCTCCGACAGTATAGGGTAATTTCAAAGCATATAAAAAATTAAGGTCATGAAAAAGGGTAAAATTTTCACAAATTGTTTGTTTTCTGTTTGCATGCTGATCGCTATGATCTCTTTAGCCAGTTGCTCTGCAGACAGCGATGCCACTTCCAGTATCGACAACAGCATCATCGAAAATGCTTCTAATCAAGGAAATACTTCTTTTTCAGTCGTTCTGAAAGCTTATTCAGACAACAAAGACATTACGGTTAAAGGCGATGTGGACCAGACTACATTGTTCGTATTCGATCAGCAAGGTGATTTCTACAAACAAATCAATGTCGACAGA
>ERZ812616.3331-NODE-3331-length-11431-cov-2.763625_pt1 | contig 11431 bp, 10 predicted proteins | sample MGYA00376249_ERZ812616 | MGnify/ENA primary metagenome ERZ812616 (study PRJEB26924, sample SAMEA4378265) | human gut metagenome | biome: human gut; feature: human-associated habitat; material: faeces | place: China | collected 2013 ... | reverse complement strand
GGATAGGCTGGAATGAATCCTTGCCGTATTTTGCATAGTGACCTGATGTCACATACAACTGCTTTGCACCGATATGCGGAGTCATCACCTGTTGGTAACCGTATTTCTTCTGAATGCGTTTCAGGAAATCTTCCAGTTTCAAACGCAACTGAGTACCGCGAGGTAACCACAAAGGTAAACCTGCTCCTACTGCAGTAGAGAATGTAAACAATTCCAGTTCCTTACCGATTTTACGGTGGTCACGTTTCTTCGCTTCTTCCAATAATGCCAGATATTCATCCAACATTTTCTTTTTCGGGAAAGTGATACCATACAGACGTACCAGCTGTTTGCGTTTTTCATCACCACGCCAGTAAGCACCAGCTACACTCAGAATCTTAACCGCTTTCAGGTAAGAAGTGTTAGGCAAGTGCGGACCACGACACAGGTCGGTAAAAGAGCCTTGTGTATAGGTGGTAATCTTGCCATCTTCCAATTCACTGATCAACTCAGTTTTATATTCTTCACCTCTGTCACCGAACATTTTCATGGCATCTGCCTTGGTAATGTCCTGACGTTTGATTTCTTCTTTTCTGGCTACCAGTTCAAGCATTTTTGCTTCAATAGCTGCAAAATCGCCTTCTTTAATTGTAGCTTCACCCGGATCCACATCATAGTAGAATCCATTCTCGATAGCCGGACCGATACCGAATTTGATGCCAGGATAAAGTTCCTGCAGGGCTTCTGCCATCAGGTGGGCACTTGAGTGCCAGAATGCATGTTTACCTTCTTCGTCATCCCATTTTAACAGATTCACTGTCGAATCCTGCATAATAGGGCGAGTCAAATCCCATGTTTCTCCATTCACACTTGCGGCCAAAACTTCCTGAGCCAAACGGGAACTGATACTTTCTGCAATCTGCATTGCAGTAGTTCCTTCGGCATACTCTCTTACGGAATTATCCGGAAATGTAATCTTTATCATAATCTGTTCTCTATAATTCTTTATAATTAGGATGCAAATTTAGCATTCTTTTTCGTAAAATAATCCTTTTGAGCCAAAAGATATATGCTTTAAACCCAAAACAGACATGTTTTGTTGGCAAACCATATCTGTTTTGAACTTAAATAAGCAATACATTAGTTACTTGTCATGCGCTTAATGATACTATAAGCATTAATAATACCGAGTTCGCCAGCCTTGCTCAAGTCGGCAATCCCCTGATTGGCATCGCCCAGAGATAAACGTGCCAGTCCCCGGTTGAAGTAAGCTTCAGCAAAGTCGGGGTCGCGCTTGATTGCTTCGTTATAGTCCTGAATAGCGGCTCTGAAGTCACGCTGTACACAACGCAAGTTTCCCCGGTTGAAGTAGGCATAAACAAAGCCCGGATTTAAACGGATAACCATATCATAATCGCGTGTGATCATTTCATGCTCGTAGGCTCTCTTGTTCTCTTTCACGCTTGCCGATGAAGGATCGGCCGGTGTTCTCGACAAGGACTGATTCTTACCAATATTGAAGTTCATACTTCCCATGGAAGCAGACAGGTCATCTGTTGTCGACGCCTGAGACATATCGTAAACCAATTGCTTATAGCGTACTACTGCACGGTTGAAATAAGCCATTGTATAGGTAGGATCAAGTTCTACTACTTTATTGAAGTCTTTGATTGCTTCGGAAAAGTCCTGCACCAGCATATAATCGACAGCACGGCCGAAATATGCATCCGCACTGGTAGGCCTGGCCTCTATTTTAGCAGAAAAATCATTGATCGATGCAAAATGTACAGCAATCTGATCTTCTGTAAGAGCTGCTTCTTCATTGGTGATCCGAAGTTTACGCGACAGAACCATACGGGCATTGAACTCTTCAATCATCTTATCATAATAGACAATCTTTTTGATCGGATCAATTTTTTCGTAATATGTCAGGACAAACTGAGGTTCGAGATCCACACGGACATTACGATCCTGTACACGTCCACGAACATCGCTCTGATATTTATTTCTCCGTTCTTCATCTTTATCATATACCACCAGGCGATTAAACTTGCTGATATTCTTATCCGATTTTTCACGGGTATTTTCGTCTTTATTACCCGAAGAGGAAGAATTATTCCCCTGCCCTGTTCCACTGTTTGAAGCTGTAGCTGTTCCGGATTGTCCTCCTGTCTGCTGGTTTTTCTTGGCGTTATTTTCCATTTCGACAGCAGTCCAGTAGTCACGGTCGGCACCTACCGCATCATTGATCTTACGTTTGGCATCAGAGCGACTGAAATATCCGGGGGTAAAGTTGGGATACTGTCCGAGCACCACATCGAAGTCGCGTATGGCACCGCGGTAATCACCGGTTTCAAAACGGAGCAAAGCTCGGTTGTAATAAGCCATATAGTTATCCGGCTCCAACTGGATGACTACATCGAAATCTTCAATAGCCCGGTTGTTGTCTCCTACCTGATAGCGAAGCAAACCACGATTAAAACGAGCAATCAGGTTATTCTTATCCATATTGATAACCTGGTCATAATCAGCCATAGCTCCACGAAGATCGTTCATCTGATAACGCACCAGACCACGGTTAATGTAATATCCGCCTTCACGGGTATTTAATTTAATCGCCTCATTCAAATCGGCGAGTGCATCTTTCAGGTTGTTTGTCTGATAAAGCAAAATAGCGCGGTTCCCGTAAGCCGGAGCATAATAAGGATCCATCTCGATTGCCTTATTGTAATCGGCAAGCGCTTTTACGGTATCTCCTTTCTCGCTGTACATAGCACCACGTGTCAGATAATTCATCGAGTATTTAGGATGTGCTTTCATCAGCACATCAAATGTCTTTTCCGCTTCGTCGTAATCTTTCCGCTGGATATTAGCAACAGCCTTATTGACGAGCATCTGCCGGTCTTCGGGTCTAAACTCAAGACCTTTATCATAGTCAGTTATGGCCTCTGCATATTTTTCCTGGCTCTGACGAGCTATTCCGCGGGCATAATAAGCCTGCACTAAAAAAGGGTTCCGCTGAAGACATAATGTACAGTCTTCCTCGGCACCCTTGTAATCATCTAAGTTCACTTTTGCTACTGCACGGTAAAAATACGGTTCCGCCAACCAGGGTTTTGCTTTGATTACCTGATTGAAATACTGTATTGACAGGACATAGTCCTCAAAATACAAAGCATTACGTCCTATGGCCAGTACACGGTCCGTATTGATCTGTGCTACCAGCGAAAGTGAACATATTTGTAATATAAAAAAGAGTATTGCCTTCTTCATCTATTCTAAATATCAACTTGAGTGAGGCAAAAATAAGTAAATTATCTTACTTAGGCTCTATTTTTACCATCAAATGATCTTTTGTAATTTTATCTCCCTCTTTTACATCCAATTCGGCGATCACTCCGGACACCGGAGCAACGATACGATTGTACATTTTCATCGCTTGGTGGATAAGAAGTAACTCACCGGCTTCAACCTGTTGTCCCTTTTCCACATGAATCTTCACAATTGTACCCGGAAGAGTAGAAATCACATCACCAACGAAGGGCTTATGCCACATCTTACGGTTCTTATATTTGTCTGTTAGCAGTGTTTTGTATTTACGGGCAGTAACTACAAAATCTACATATTCATTTTCTTTATTTTCCATATTCCAAAAGTATATTACGGATTCAATTAGAACGGAGGAATTCCGTGCTTTTTAGCCGGCCTGTATTCCTCTTTCAAAACAGAAAGTTTCAAAGCGTGAAGCAACAACGCACGTGTTTCTTTCGGTTCGATAACAGAATCGATAAATCCTTTTGAAGCTGCCACATAAGGATTAGCGAACTTCTCAATATACTCTTTTACCTTTTCCTGACGCATTGCATTCTGGTCTTCAGCCTCCATGATCTCCTTACGGAAGATAATGTTTGCTGCACCTTCCGGTCCCATTACAGCGATTTCTGCACTCGGCCATGCAAACATAAAGTCGGCACCCAGGTGACGAGAGTTCATTGCAATATAACCACCACCATAGGCTTTACGTAAGATAACGGTGATCTTAGGCACAGTTGCTTCAGAATAAGCATACAATACTTTAGCTCCGTGACGGATCACACCGGCATGTTCCTGGTCTACGCCCGGCAGATAACCCGGCATATCTTCCAATGTGATGATAGGAATATTAAATGAGTCGCAGAAGCGGATAAAACGAGCTGCTTTGTCTGCACTGTCGCAATCCAATACACCTGCCAGCACCATCGGCTGGTTAGCTACGAAACCGACAGTTTCGCCACCCATACGACCGAAGCCGACTACGATATTGGCAGCCCACAATTCCTGCACTTCCAAGAAGTCTGAATCATCGACAATACATTTAATAACATCGCGAACATCATACGGTTGCTTCGGATCAGCAGGAACAACCTGTTCTATGTTCAACATTGCAGACGGTTCCTTAGCTTCTATCGTTTTAGCACGGTCTGCATTATTCCAAGGGATAAAGCTTACCAAACGTTTTACCTGATCGAAACATTCCTGTTCACTCAGGGCATAGAAGTGAGCATTACCTGTTGTTTCTGCATGAACACGGGCACCACCCAGGTCTTCCATAGAGATATCTTCACCTAACACAGTTTTGATTACATTCGGACCGGTGATAAACATCTTAGATATGTTTTCCACTACAAACACGAAGTCTGTCAATGCAGGAGAATAAACAGCACCACCGGCACACGGACCCAGGATCAAAGAGATCTGAGGAATAACACCTGATGCAATTGTATTTCTATAGAATATTTCACCATATCCGGCCAAAGCGCCAACACCTTCCTGAATACGAGCACCTCCCGAGTCGGACATTTCATTTTCAGTGCATGGTCCATGATCTTCGTGATCTTACGGGCATGCTGCAAGCCTAATGAACCACCGGCAACCGTAAAGTCCTGTGCATAGATACAAACCGGAGCACCGAAGATAGTACCTGTACCTGTAACTACACCGTCACCCGGAAAGTCTTTCTTGTCCATCCCGAAATCGCGACCATCATGCTTAACAAACAAATCGTACTCATGAAAAGAGTTCTTGTCCAGCAAGGAAAGAATACGTTCACGGGCAGTAAGTTTACCCATAGCAACCTGCTTTTCGATAGCTGCTTCGCCTCCACCCATCTCTACGACGGCTTTCTTCTCCCTGAGGGCCTGAATGTTTTTACTTAAATCTGTCATACTGATTATTTAATAGAGTTTTATTATTTACCGACAGCTTTTGCCCTGTATGAACAACGAGCAGTCCCTTTAATAATACTATTTAGTTTTCCTTTATTCAATTGGCGACGGATGGGTGACACATTATCTATGAACACATGGCCATCCAAATGCTCACATTCGTGCTGTACTACACGGGCTGCGAAACCGTCCACTACTTCATCGTGCTCCACCAGATCCGCATCCAGATATTTCACCCGGATCTTTTTAGCACGAGACACCTTTTCATGTACTCCCGGAAGACTGAGACAGCCTTCTTCCATTGAAATTTCTTCTTCGCTACGTTCCACGATATCCGGATTGATCATCGCACGCTTGAAACCTTTACATTCCGGAAAATCGTCCCCCATCACATCGGCATCGATCACCAACAGACGAAGCGACAATCCCACCTGGGGAGCTGCTAATCCAACTCCGTCGGCATTGTACATGGTATCAAACATGTTAGCCACTAATTGTTTTAAATCGGGATAATCTTTAGGAACATCTTCAGCCTCTTTTCTTAATACGGGCTGACCATATAAGTATACTGGTAAAATCATAAACTAAAACTGATATTTTTTATTTTCTAAATATGATTGTAGGATAATAACGGCGCTGATCTCATCTACCAGGCCTTTATCCTGTCTTTTCTTCTTCTTTAAACCACCGTCAAGCATTGCCTTATGTGCCAGAACAGAAGTAAAACGCTCATCATAATATTCTACCGGAATATCCGGGATAGTTCGTTTCAGATGCGTAACAAAAGCCTCTACATATTTCATATTCTCGGAGGGTTCATTATTCATCTGCTTAGGTTGACCGACAACAAACAGATCAACCGGCTCCTTAGATACATAACCGGATAACCAGGCAACAAGTTCACCACTTGGCACTGTCGTCAGACCGTTTGCAATCATTTGCAAAGTATCCGTAACAGCAATTCCGGTACGCTTCCGGCCATAATCAATTGCTAGTATCCTTCCCATCGGCTGCAAAGATAGCACAAATATGCATTCGTATTACACAAATACATAAAAAGTGTGCAATTTATAAGTTTAATAGGCATTCTTTTCACCTTTTGACATATTCAAAACCGTTACCACAATAATCTTCAAATCCAGGAAAAACGACCAGTTTTCGATGTACCACACATCTCTCTTTACACGGCCTTCCATCTGTTCCAATGTTTTTGTTTCTCCGCGGTAGCCGGTTACCTGCGCCCATCCTGTAACTCCCGGTTTTACCAGGTGACGCACCATATATTTATCAATAAGGGCTGAATATTGCTCAGTATGTTTCAGCATATGAGGACGAGGGCCTACTACCGACATTTCCCCTTTCAATACATTAATAAACTGGGGAAATTCATCCAAGTTCGTACGGCGAAGAAAATCACCGACACGGGTTTTACGGGGATCGTCTTTTGCAGCCTGCAATTTATCGGCATCAGCATTCACACGCATTGTACGGAATTTATAACACTCAAATTCCTGCCCATACAGACCTGTACGTTTTTGTTTGAAAAAAATAGGTCCCGGAGAAGTTATCTTTATCAGAGTTCCGATAATAACATAAAGTACAGGATAGATCGTCAATAAAACTCCCAAGGAAAAAACAATATCAAACGACCGTTTTAAAGCCCGGTTATAAGCAGCCTGCAATGGTTCACGGCGGATAGCCAGCAATGGAATCGACTCCATTATTTCCATAACAAGGCTCTTCTTTATATTCCTGTAAAATTCCGGAACAATATAGAAGCGGATCATGTGCTTTTCTGCAAAATTCATTATCCGCAATATCTTTTCATCCTGTGTTCCCGGCAATGTACAATACACCTCGTCTATATCGTTTGCCAGAACATAATCTTCCACTTCGTGTGTCATTCCTAGATAGTTTGGCAATGCACTTTGCAAGGATAAGTTATCATCGAAAAAGCCCATTACATTAAAACCGTATGACAGATCATCTTTCATGACCCGATACAATTCCATACCATTCTTTCCAGCTCCGACAATAATAATTTTCTTAAAGTTGTATCCCTTCCTTCGGTACATTTTCAGAGTAACACGAACCAAAACACGCCAAAGCGAAAAGACCACAACCGTAATTACATAATAAACCAACAGGAATGTCGCCAAGACATCACCGATATTCAAGAATATAAGACAGGTTGCAAACAAAAAGACCAGTATAGATATCAGGGCAAAAGCACGCTGAACGATCTTATCGATAAAAACGACCGCCACATGCAATTGCATGGGGATAAAATAAAGAGAGAAAAAGTAACAAAAATTCAATAGAAGAATCACCTCTCTCAGGCTATAAGATATCGCTTTCGTATAAAACTCCCCCAAACCATAATAGACAGCAAAGAACAGCAGATTTATCACAAGCAAATCGCCCATTCCTATGCACCATTGGATAAGGTAACCATGTTTTTTGTCGAATTCCATAATTATATTCTAAAATTCCACAAAAGTAATCATAAATCCGTGCAAAAAAAAGGCCGCACAACATAATGTGCAGCCTTTTTCAGATATAATTAAAAAATAATTAATTATTTGCAGACATGATAACAACACGGTTCCAGTTGTTTTCGCTATATGGCTGTTCGTCTGAACCTCTCCATTCGATAGTGATCTGGTTAGAGTTGATACCGTATTTTTCGATCAATTCTTTAGCAACGGCTTTAGCACGTTTTTCAGAAAGACCCATGTTATACTTAGAGTTACCTGTATTCTTATCAGCATAACCGATAACCTTGATCGGAGTATTGTTACCCTTCATGAATTCAGCAGTATTGTAAATATTGATCTGCTGGTTCTTGTCGATCTTAGAGCTATTCAGACGGAAGTATACTACATTGTCAACGTAATTGTTTACAACAGTTGTTACTACTTCTTCGCATTCCGGACAAGATTCCGGGCGCTTGCTTAATTCGTCGTTAGCAGCACGCAGAGAGTTGATCTGATTGTTCAGGTCGTTCAACAAAGCGTAATCCATCGGTTCCAATACTTCGAAATCAGTTTTACCCAATTTGAATGTCAAACCTGCACTTACCTGAGCAATACCGTCAGTAAGGTGATACATAGAAATACGGTTTAACTGTTCGTTCAATAAAGAAGCCTGAACTTCCACGTTCAAATCAACACGTTTGCTCAAACGGAAAGCAGTAAGGATACCGGCATTCAATGTAGGAGATTCAGTTCTTGCAAATTCAGCAGATTCTGTAGTTTTGAAACGCTGCGCATAACCAAAACCAACCCAAGGGATCAAACGGAATACTCTCTTTTCGTTATAAACGCCCCAGAAATTAGTTACATCCCATAACAAATCTACGTGAGCAGCTGCATATTTATTATGCTGCATCAAAGTAGCATCGGCTTCATTCTGATAAAATCCATGTAAAACACCACCGTTCAACTGAGCACGGAAAGCCAGATACGGATTAAACCATTTACCAAATGAGAACTGAGGAGCAAAATTCAAACGGTTACCAAAATCTGCTTTATTATTCTGGTCACCTAATAAAATACTTGCACCACCAGCAACAGAAATAAACCAATTGTCGCCAGCTTTGTTTTTCTTGAAATTTGTCTTATACCCTTTTTCAGTACTAAAACCAACTTGTGGTTTAAATTCCTGTGCAGACACAGAAAAAACGAAACCTGACAACAAAGCCAAAAGTAATACTTTAGTCTTCATATTCATCAACATTTTAATTAAACAATCAATTACCTCAAATAACGCTCAAATTTAGAGCAAAATTAACTCTTTTTTTAACTAAAACAAATTAAATCTACATTTTGTTCTTAATTTATTCAAAATAATTCAGAATTTTGTACCCGCCTTCACGTAGGTAAGACTCTTTTTTCATAAGCTTGACATCATTCTGCATCATATCCTGAATAAGAGCATCGAGGCTGTATTTTGGCTCCCATCCCAACCGAGTACGAGCCTTTGTAGCATCCCCGATAAGTAAATCTACCTCAGTCGGACGAAAGTATTGCGGATCAACACCAACAACTTCCTCTCCTATTCGTTCTTTAAAACTTTCGAGGTAAGACTCACCCACTTTCTCTATAAACATTTTTTCGTCAATATAGTTTAATGATGCAACCTCATTAACATTCTCTCCTTTGAAAATAATTTCTACACCTATTTCTTTAAATGCTTTGCTGACAAAATCACGAATAGTCGTGGTTATTCCTGTAGCAATTACATAATCAGAAGGTTCGTCTTGTTGAAGAATGGCATGCATAGCACGAACATAATCCTTTGCGTGTCCCCAGTCACGTTTAGAAGATAAATTTCCTAAATAAAATTTTTTCTGCATACCCAGTGCCAAACGCGATACGGCACGGGTTACTTTACGGGTTACAAAAGTTTCACCACGCAATGGTGATTCATGATTAAACAGAATACCGTTGGATGCATGCATATTATATGCTTCACGATAGTTTACCGTTATCCAGTAACCATATAGTTTTGCTACAGCGTATGGGCTTCTAGGATAGAAAGGAGTAGTTTCCTTTTGAGGAACTTCCTGCACTAAGCCGTATAATTCGGATGTTGAAGCCTGATAAATACGGGTTTTCTGTGTCAGATTCAACAAACGGACAGCTTCCAGAATACGCAAAACACCTAAACCATCGGCATTAGCGGTATATTCGGGGGTATCGAAACTTACTTTCACATGGCTCATTGCTGCCAGATTGTATATTTCATCCGGTTGTACTTCACCGATAATGCGAGTAAGATTCAAGCTATCGGTCAGGTCACCGTAATGAAGGATCAGGTTTCTGTTCTCGATATGCGGGTCCTGATAGAGATGGTCGATACGATCTGTATTAAACATAGACGAACGACGTTTGATACCATGTACGGTATACCCTTTCTTTACAAGATATTCAGCCAAATAGGCTCCATCCTGTCCTGTTATACCTGTTATTAAAGCTACTTTACTCATTATACTAAGTTTATTATTGTTTGTTCAAATACCAGTTATACAAAAGTTCTACTCCTTCGGCAATTTCTATCCGGTGGCGCCAGCCCAGGACATGGAGTTTGCTTACATCGGTTAACTTTCGCAAAGTTCCATCGGGCTTGGATGAATTAAAGGTAAGTTCACCTTCAAAACCGATCTTTTCCCGGATCAGGGTAGCCACATCTTTAATGGATAATTCTTTTCCCGTACCTATATTAATATGTGTGTTACGGACTTCATTACCGTCAGGACGGACATCTGCGAAATCGATATGCTCCATTATATAAACGGAAGCATCCGCCATTTCCTCACTCCAAAGGAATTCACGAAGCGGTTTTCCTGTTCCCCAAAGCTCCACTCTACCCGGATAAATTCCATACTTTTCAAGGATAGCCAAAATATCTTTTTCAGAAGAATCTCCTGATACTCCTTCCACCGGACGTGCGTTCAAATCCTTGCGTAACGCTTCCCAGTCGGCTGTATGCAAACATTTTGCCAGATGGATCTTACGGATCATAGCCGGAAGGACATGAGAAGTTTCCAGGTTAAAATTATCGTTTGGACCGTACAAATTCGTCGGCATCACAGCGATATAATTGGTTCCATATTGCAGGTTATAGCTTTCGCACATTTTTATCCCTGCGATCTTTGCAATAGCATATGGTTCATTGGTATATTCCAGAGATGATGTCAACAGACAGTCTTCCGGCATTGGCTGGGGAGCTTCACACGGATAAATACAGGTGCTCCCCAAAAACAAAAGCTTCTTTACCTTATTAATATAGGAGGCATGGATCACATTATTCTGTATCATCAGATTGATATAAATAAAATCCGCACGATACACACTGTTTGCCATAATGCCTCCGACATGAGCAGCCGAAAGGAACACATATTCAGGCTTCTCAGCAGCAAAAAACTCATTTACTGCTAACTGGTCGGTCAGGTCTAACTCTGCATGCGTACGCAAAATAAAGTTCGTATACCCCTTCTGTTGCAGGTTCTTCAATATTGCTGATCCTACCAGGCCACGATGTCCGGCTACGAATATTTTACTATCTTTATTCATTCCTTTATCAGTTTCAATAAATATTGACCATATTGATTTTTGATCATTGGGGCAGCAAGCTCTTTCAGTTTAACCGCGTCGATCCAGCCTTTCCGGAAAGCGATTTCCTCCAAACAAGCGACTTTCAATCCCTGACGTTTTTCAATCACTTCAATAAAAGTACTGGCCTCG
>ERZ812616.3319-NODE-3319-length-11478-cov-3.850652_pt1 | contig 11478 bp, 7 predicted proteins | sample MGYA00376249_ERZ812616 | MGnify/ENA primary metagenome ERZ812616 (study PRJEB26924, sample SAMEA4378265) | human gut metagenome | biome: human gut; feature: human-associated habitat; material: faeces | place: China | collected 2013 ... | reverse complement strand
CTTTTACTGTCGGGAGACTGCTCTGTAAGGCTGCTCTGAGAGACTTCCCTTCCGCCGGGACGGCTTTGTGACGTTTTTGTAATGAAACCTGTCACCGAAACGTCACCTTCGTGTGGTATACTGGACAACAGAAAGTCAAGGAGGGACACGACTATGGAGCTGATGCAGATCCAGCATCTCAGTAAGGTATACGGACAGGGTGAAAATCAGGTGCGGGCGGTGGACGACATTTCCTTCACCGTGGAGAAGGGGGAGTTCTTGGCCATCATCGGCCCCTCCGGTTCCGGTAAATCCACTCTGCTGCACATTTTGGGCGGCGTTGACCGCCCCACCTCCGGCAAGGTCTTTGTGGATGGGCAGGATGTCTATGCTCAGAACGAGGATCAGCTGGCCATTTTCCGCCGCCGGCAGGTGGGGCTCATTTACCAGTTTTATAACCTGATCCCCGTACTGAACGTGGTGGAGAACATGACCCTGCCGGTGCTGATGGACGGGCGACAGGTGAATCAGGAGCGGCTGGAGGAGCTGCTGGACGTGCTGGGCCTGCGTGGTCGGGAGAAGTACCTGCCCAATCAGCTTTCCGGCGGCCAGCAGCAGCGGGTCTCCATCGGCCGGGCGCTGATGAACGCCCCGGCGGTGGTGCTGGCGGATGAGCCCACCGGCAATCTCGACAGCAAGAACAGCCAGGAGATCGTGGAGCTGCTGAAGATGTCCAACAAGAAGTACGGCCAGACGCTGGTCATCATCACCCACGACGAGAACATCGCCCTGCAGGCCCACCGGGTCATCGCCATCGAGGATGGCCGCATCACACGGGATGAGCGCATCCGGGAGGTGCTGGAATGAACGTCTTTCACCGCTACACCCGGCAGGCTCTGCGGAAAAACCGCTCTCGGACATGGGTGACCATCGTGGGCATCATCCTGTCGGTGGCTCTGTTCACCGCCGTGACGGAGGGTGCTTACAGCGGCGTGCAGTATCTCGTGGGGGCCGCCGAGTACACCGTAGGCCGGTTCCACGGCTGCTACCAGAACCTCACGGAGCAGCAGGCAACGCAGCTGAGCCGTGATGAAAAGGAGATCACGGAGCAGTCTGCGTGGCAGCTGGTGGGCTGGGGGCAGGTAGGGGCGGACAATGCTTATAAGCCCTATCTGAGGATCATGTCCATGGACCCCGACCTGCCGGACCTTCTCTCCATCCGCCTGACCCAAGGCCGCCTGCCGGAGAAGGCCGGGGAGATCCTCCTGCCGGAGCATCTGTGGTCCAATGGCAGCGTCCGCCATGCGCTGGGGGACACCATGGAGCTGGAGCTGGGCCACCGGACGCTGGACGGGGAGGAACTGACGGCCGATGACCCCTATACGAAGGGGGAGACGCTGACAGACACCACGTCCCACACCTACACCGTGGTGGGCTTTTACCAGCGGCTGGATATGACGACGGAGCCCTTCTCCTGCCCCGGCTATACTGCCCTGACCTGTCAGGAGCAGGGCTATCAGACGGATGAATTTTTCCGGGTGGCCCATCCCAGCCGCTTTTACAGCTATATGGAGGGAAACAACGAGAAATATCCGGGACTGGCGTGGTACTCCAACTCCGACCTGCTGAACTACTACGGCGCCACCACCTTCTTCTCCGTGAACCGGATGATCTACAGCTTTGCGGTGATTCTGCTGCTGATGATCTCCTTCGGCTCGGTGTCGCTGATCTATAACTCCTTCTCCATCTCCGTGGCGGAGCGGACCCGGCAGTTCGGCATCCTGAAATCCATCGGCGCCACCCGCAAGCAGATTCGGGACAGTGTCCTCTATGAGGCACTGGTGCTGTGTGCCGTGGGGATCCCACTGGGTCTGCTGGTGGGCTGTCTGGGCATCGGCATCACTCTGTACTGTCTGCGGGACAGCTTCGGATTCCTGATGGGGGAGAGCGGCAACGCCCTGCAAATGCACTTTGTGCTCAACGGCTGGGCACTGCTGGCGGCGGCGGGCATCGGCCTTGTGACGGCCATCATCTCGGCGTGGATCCCCGCCAAGCGTGCCGTGCGGGTGTCGCCGGTGGAGGCCATCCGCCAGACCAAGGACGTGAAGCTCCGGGGTCGGGAGGTCAGGACATCCCGCCTGACGGAAAAGCTCTTCGGCTTCTCCGGGATGTTGGCCGCCAAGAACTTCAAACGCAACCGCAAGCGCTACCGCTCCACGGTGGTGGGCCTGTTCCTCAGCGTGACGCTGTTCATCTCCGCCTCCTCCTTCTGCGCCTATCTGACGGACGCCGTAGACCAACTGGGGGGCAACAGCACACTGGGCGTGCAGCTGTATTACAGCGAGGCCCTGCCGGAGGGCGTGACGCCGGAGCAGCGGCTGGGACAGCTGGCCGCCGCCGACGGCGTGGAATCGGGTTTCTACACCGCCGACAGCTACGCCAGCCTGCACTTTGCCAAGGAGGACATGGATCCGGACTACTGGAAGGACACCGGGCTGGAGGGAGACCGCAGCGCCGCCATGTACTTCCTCCGGGATGAGGATTTCCGGCAGCTGCTGCGGGACAACGGCCTGTCGGAGGAGGATTACTTCCGTGCCGATGCACCTCAGGCGGTGGCGTGGGATATGCTGGACATCTGGCGCAGTACCGAGGGTAGTAAGTACAATAAGCTCTACCATTACCGCCTGCTGAACGGCAGCAGCCTGCCCATCACCGGAACGGAGAGCAGCTATCAGCCCATGGATGGCTGGTTCACCACGGGCGACCGCATCACACGGGACGGTACGGAATATGTGCTGTACTATCCGGAGGACTATATAGACGATTACTATACCGCCCGCAGCGAGGGGGAGACCCCGGACGAGAGCCGGGCACAGGCGGTGCCGGCATCGGAGGCCGTCCTCACCCGGAGCTATACCGTGGGCGCTATTTTAAAGGAGGCTCCCGACTTCCTGGGTACCGGCGACTACCTGTATCTGCTGTACCCGTACAGTATGTATGAGACCGTCACCGGGCAGGCCCCTGCCGCCGACGCCTTCTGGTTCAGGAGCAGCGACCACGCCGCCTCCTACGAGAGCATGGGGCAGATCCTGATGGAACTGGGCAACAGCCGCTCTGATCTGGAAGATCTGGCCGCCAACGGTGAGAGCCAGCGGGCCATGGTGACGGTGGTGAACGTGTTTTCCTACGGCTTCATCATCCTCATCTCCCTGATCTCCATGACCAACGTGTTCAACACCATCTCCACCTCCATCGCCCTGCGCCGCCGGGAGTTCGCCATGCTGCGATCCGTGGGACTGACCCAGCGGGGCTTTGCCCGGATGATGGACTACGAGTGCATCATCTACGGCGCGCGGGCGCTGCTGTGGGGCCTGCCGGCATCGGTGCTGGTGACCTATGGCATCTATCGCAGCGTGGCCCAGAGCATCGCCGCCCAGTTCTACATCCCGTGGTACAGCGTGGCCATCGCCGTGGGCAGCGTGTTCGTGGTGGTGTTCGCCACCATGCTCTATGCCACCCGGAAGATCCGCAGTGAAAACCCCATTGAGGCGCTGAAACAGGAGAACCTGTAAGGCCCGTCTCGCAAGCCGAAGCAACAGCAGCCCCGGCAGAATTGCCGGGGCTGCTGTGATAAGCTTGCTGCATGGCCTGAGGCAGGGCCGGATACCGGTGCGCCGGGCCAAAAGGGATTGACAGACGGCGGCCGGGAGGCTATCATGAGGACAGAAAGAAAAGGAGGGCCGCCATGTCACAGGTCACCAAGCGGGCGCTGGAGGCGTCACTGAAGCATCTGCTGCTGCAAAAGCCGCTGAACAAGATCACCATCAACGATATCGCTGAGGATTGCGGCATCAACCGCATGACCTTCTACTACCACTTCAAGGACATTTACGATCTGGTGGAGTGGAGCTGTCAGGAGGACGCCAGCCGGGCGCTGGCGGGGAAAAAGACCTATGAGACGTGGCAGCAGGGCTTTTTGCAGATCCTTCAGGCGGTGCTGGACAACAAGCCCTTCATCCTGAACGTCTATCGCTCCGTCAGCCGGGAGCAGGTGGAAAACTACCTCTACCGGGTCACCTATGACCTGCTGGAGAGTGTGGTGGAGGAGGAAGCTCAGGGGATGTCCGTGCGGCAGGAGGACAAGGAACTCATCGCCACCCTCTATAAGTACCTGTTCGTGGGACTGATGCTGGACTGGATCAAGGGGGACATGAAGGGCGACCCACAGGTCATGGTGCAGAAGCTGGAGTTGGTGCTCCACGGCAATGTGGTGGCCGCCCTGCAACGGATGCGGACGGACAAGCCTGCATCAAACGGAGCGGAATGATAAAAAACTGAACATCTCCCATCCCGGTGATAAAAAACTTATCACCGGGATTTTTCTGTTTATTGAACAAATTGTGCCTGAGTTGTATATTATCCTCATCAAAGGAAAACATACCGGCGAGGACGCCGTTGCTCCCCATGCGAGTGCTGAGAAGGGGACGGGCGGCGTAGCGGTCAACAGAAAGGAGCGCATTTCTATGTATTATTCCAGTGGTAACTATGAGGCCTTTGCCCGTCCCAAAAAGCCGGAGGGCGTGGACAATAAATCCGCCTACATCGTGGGCAGCGGTCTGGCGGCGCTGACTGCCGCCTGCTATCTGGTGCGTGACGGCCAGATGAAGGGCGAGCGGGTCCACATTCTGGAGAAGGGCCCCACTGCCGGCGGCGCCTGCGACGGCTGGAAGTTCGAGAACATCGGCTATGTCATGCGGGGCGGCCGTGAGATGGACAACCACTTCGAGGTCATGTGGGATCTGTTCCACTCCATCCCCTCTATCGAGACGGAGGGCGTCAGTGTGTTGGACGAGTACTACTGGCTCAACAAGGCCGACCCCAATTACTCCCTGTGCCGGGCCACGGTGAACCGTGGCGAAGATGCCCATACCGACGGCAAGTTCGACATCTCCGACAAGGGCGCCATGGAGATCATGAAGCTGTTCTTCACCCCCAACGAGGAGTTGCAGGACAAGCGCATCAGCGACTTCTTCGACGATGAGGTGTTCGGCAGCAACTTCTGGCTGTACTGGCGCACCATGTTCGCCTTCGAGAACTGGCACAGTGCTCTGGAGATGAAGCTGTATATCCAGCGCTATATCCATCACATCGGAGGCCTGCCCGACTTCACCGCCCTGCGCTTTACCAAGTACAACCAGTATGAGTCCATGATCCTGCCCATGGTGAAGTATCTGGAGGGCTTCGGCGTCCAGTTCCACTTCGGCGTGCAGGTGACCAACGTGGAGTTTGACTGCACCGCCGATCGGAAGGTGGCCAAGCGCATCGACGTCCTCCGGGACGGCAAAAGCGAGGCCATCGACCTGACGGAGAACGATCTGGTGTTCATCACCAACGGCGGCTGCGTAGAGAACTCCTCCATGGGCAGCCAGAACACACCCGCCCCCTACAACACCGAGATCAAGGAGGGCGGCGGCTGGGATATGTGGCGCAAGATCGCCGCTCAGGATCCCTCCTTCGGCCATCCGGACAAGTTCTGCTATGATCCGGAGCAGACCAACTGGATGAGCGCTACGGTGGAGACGCTGGATCAGCGCATCATCCCCTATATCAAGAACATCTGCAAGCGGGATCCCTTCACCGGTAAGGTGGTCACCGGCGGCATCGTCACTGTGAAGGACTCCAGCTGGCTCATGAGCTGGACCATCAACCGCCAGCCCCAGTTCCGCCAGCAGCCCAAGGATCACTGCTTGGTATGGGTGTACGCCCTGTTCACCGACAAGCCCGGTGACTATGTGAAAAAGCCTATGCGGGAGTGTACCGGTAAGGAGATCTGCATGGAGTGGCTGTATCACATCGGTGTGCCGGAGAGTGAGATCGAGGACATGGCCGCCAATAGCGCCAACACCGTCCCTGTGATGATGCCCTATATCGACGCCTTCTTCATGCCCCGTGCCTACGGCGATCGGCCCAAGGTCGTACCCGACGGCGCTGTGAACTTCGCCTTCCTGGGCCAGTTTGCCGAGACGCCCCGTGACACCATCTTCACCACGGAGTACTCCATGCGGACCGGTATGGAGGCCGTGTACACCCTGCTGAACGTGGATCGTGGCGTGCCGGAGGTCTGGGGCAGCGTATATGATGTCCGGGATCTGCTGGATGCCACCGTGAAGCTGCGGGACGGCAAGAAACCCATCGATATGGAGTTGAATCTGGTGGAAAAGATGGCCCTGAAGAAGGTTCTCAGCAAGATCCACGGCACCGATATCGAGAAGCTGCTGAAGGAGTATCAGGTCATCTGAGGCCCGTTGGTTCGGCTGCTGCGGCAGTCGATGACCTTCTGAAAACAGAAAAAGGAGAGGCCATGTCACAGCCCTATAAGGCGGTAATTTCAAAATACGGAAAGTGACATTCGCAAAGGCAAGCAATAAGACTCTGGCTCACAAGGTCGGAGCCTTATTGTTTTCTACCTGTAATATATCGCATCTTTGTGCCTCGGCAGCTTTCTGCGTATCATGAAAGCGTCAGGAGGTGTCGGACAATGAGAAAACAGAACTATCACATTCCATGAACGTACCTTCCTTCCTGTGACTTGGCAGTTAGGGGGATTTAACCATCGGGTAAAATGCTTGGTTAGAATGGGCGAACCGATATCCCTTGGAAAAGCCACACCGCTGCAGCCTTCACCTGTTAAAACAGCTCCCAGCAGGCCCCGTGGACCAGCAGGGAGAGGACCTGTGGATACAGCTGCCCCATCTGATCCTGGTGGGAGACCGTCAGGATCAGGCCCCGGACAGCGGCGGCGGCCAGAGCGGTGCCGCCACGGGGACACAGGCCGCTCTCCTCCGGCAGCGCCCGGATGTGTCCCTCATTGTCATGGTAGTGGGTGGAGAGGATGTCCTGCGGCAGACGGCGCAGCAGGGACTCGGCGTCGTTTTCGATGAACACCAGCGCCCGTGTCTCCGACAACCAGCGGCAGGCCGCCAGAATGGCCGCCGCACGCTCTGCCGGGGGCAGGGCGGCGTTTCCCTGTAAGGAGTGCTGAGCCGCGGCGAAGCCCTCGGTGCGGATATCCTCCAGCACCACGAAAAAGAGAAGCTCCTTGGAGTCGAAGAATTTGTAGGCGGTAAAAATAACGGATCCCCATTTTGTTTTCGGCATAGAACTGCCCTCCTGCGTTCGTTGGAGCTGCTCTCAGATCCCGGAGCGCAAAAAAGAAATGTCCCTCCGCCGTCCGACATTGACAGAGTGACATTTATTGTCTCATGCTCTCTATGGGATACCCGGTCAGATCCGCCGGATATATGTTCTGTTATAACCGAAGTATGATCCATCTGGCAAGTGTTTTTTCCGGAGGCTTTTTCGGTCGAGAGGAGGAAGATTTCGACTTGACGCAGGGCAACTTTTGTATTATGGTGTACTTACCGATTGTAGTACCAAAAATGGACATTGACAGGACAAAATTCCTGTCAGCGATGGGTGAGAAAAGTGTCCGGTTCGTGTCAGAAATCGGCCAGATCGGGGGAGACCTTGTTGTGACCGTTTCACCGCACCTGCTGCCAAGAGCATTTCGACAGCAGAGAACATTTCAGCAGCAGAGGACATTTCAGCAGCAGAGGACATTTCAGCAGTGAAGGATATTTTTAGTAAGGAGGATTTTCCATGCCTACCATCAAAACCGGCATCCGCTTCTCCAAAAAGCAGCCGCTGAGCGAGCAGGAGCTGCGGCAGCTTCACGCCTACTGGCGTGCCGCCAACTATCTAACGGCCTGCCAGCTGTATCTGATGGATAACCCCCTCCTGGAGCGCCCGCTGGTCAAAAGCGACCTCAAGCAGACCATCGTGGGACACTGGGGGACCTGCCCCGGCCAGAACTTCATCTATACCCATTTGGATCGGGTCATCAAGCGCAATGATCTGGATATGATCTATCTCTCCGGTCCCGGCCACGGCGGCAACGCCATGGTGGCGCAGGATTGGCTGGACGGCAGCTACACCGAGGTCTATCCCAATATCACCAGAGACAAGGAGGGGATGCAGAAGCTCTTCAAGCGCTTCTCCTTCCCCGGCGGCATCCCCAGCCATGTGGCACCGGAGACCCCCGGCTCCATCCATGAGGGCGGCGAGCTGGGCTACTCGTTGGCCCACGCCTTCGGCGCCGTGGCGGATAACTCCGACCTGATCGCCGCCTGTGTGGTGGGCGACGGCGAGGCGGAGACCGGCCCGCTGGCCACCTCGTGGCACGGCAACAAATTCGTCAACCCCATCACCGACGGCGCTGTGCTGCCCATTCTGCACCTCAACGGCTTCAAGATCGCCAACCCCACCATCTTTTCCCGCATGAGCCATGAGGAGGTGGAGTGCTTCTTCCGTGGCTGCGGCTGGGAGCCGTACTTTGTGGAGGGAGACGACCCCATGGTCATGCACCAGCAGATGGCGGCGGCGCTGGACCGGGCCATCCGGGAGATCAAGCGCATCCAGCGGGAGGCCCGCAAGACCGGCGAGGCCAAGCGGCCCCGCTGGCCCATGATCGTGCTGCGTACTCCCAAGGGCTGGACCGGCCCCAAGGAGGTGGACGGGCTGCCGGTGGAGAACTGCTGGCGGGCCCATCAGGTGCCTATCTCCATGGGGACAGACACCGACCGGCACCTTGCCCAGCTGGAGGCGTGGCTGCGCTCTTATAAGCCGGAGGAGCTCTTTAACCCCGACGGTACGCCGGTGGAGCTCATCGCCTCCTTCCCGCCCACGGGCCGCCGCCGCATGGGCGCTAACCCTCATGCCAACGGCGGACTGCTGCTGCGTGACCTGCGGACCCCCGATTTCCGGGACTACGCCGTGGACGTCAAGGCCCCCGGCGCCGTGGAGGCGCAGGATATGTATGTGCTGGGTACCTACGTCCGGGACGTGATGAAGCTGAACATGGAGTCCCGCAACTTCCGCATTTTCGCCCCCGATGAGACGGCCTCCAACCGCCTGCAGGCGGTGTTCGAGGTGACGGGACGCCGCTTCTTAGACCAGCAGATCCCCGGCATCGACGACCATCTGGACCCGGACGGCCGGGTCATGGACTCCATGCTCTCCGAGCATTTCTGTGAGGGCTTTTTGGAGGGCTATCTTCTGACGGGACGCCACGGCTTCTTCGACAGCTATGAGGCCTTCATCCGCATCGTGGACTCCATGTTTGCCCAGCACGCCAAGTGGCTGAAGATGTGCAGCGAGCTGCCGTGGCGGCAGGATATCGCCTCGCTGAACTATATTCTGGCCTCCAACGTCTGGCAGCAGGATCACAACGGCTTTACCCATCAGGACCCCGGCTTTTTGGATCACGTGGCCAACAAGAAGGCCGACGTGGTGCGGATGTATCTGCCGCCGGATGCCAACTGCCTGCTGTCCTGCTTCGACCACTGTATCAAGAGCCGCAACTATGTCAACGTCATTGTGGCCAGCAAGCACCCCCGGCCCCAGTGGCTGACCATGGAGCAGGCGGTAAAGCACTGCACCCAGGGCATCGGCATCTGGAGCTGGGCCTCCAACGATCAGGGGCAGGAGCCGGATGTGGTCATGGCCTGCTGCGGCGATACGCCTACGCTGGAGACGCTGGCCGCCGTGAGCATCCTGCGTCAGGAGCTGCCGGAGCTGAAGATCCGTGTGGTGAACGTGGTGGATCTGATGAAGCTGCAGCCCCACACGGAGCATCCCCACGGCCTGACAGACGAGGAATACGACGGCCTGTTCACCAAGGATAAGCCCATTATCTTTGCTTATCACGGCTACCCCACACTGGTGCATGAGCTGACCTACCGCCGCCACAACCGGAACCTCCATGTGCGGGGCTACAAGGAGGAGGGAACCATCACCACCCCCTTCGATATGCGTGTTCTCAACGACATTGACCGCTTCGATCTGGTCATCGATACGGTCCGTCGGCTGCCCCAGTTGGGCAACCGGGGGGCGTATCTGGTGCAGAAGATGCAGGATAAGCTGGTGGAGCATCGTCAGTATATCCGGGACAACGGCGTGGATCTGCCGGAGGTCCGCAACTGGAAGTGGGACAGCAGTCTGAACGCTGCCGAATAAGGTTTGCTATACGGAAAAGACCTCCGCAGAATCTGGTTTGTAAAGGTTATAGCACGACACAAGGGCGTCTAACAGGGAAGCGCCGTCTTGGAAGTGATTCCAAGACGGCACTTTTCTGTTGCGGATCAGAGCGAACACTTCACGGCGAAACCGCCGCTGAAGAAATAGGTGTTCGTCCAATACCTGTTTGGTAAATAGCCTTACTTTAATAGAATGAACCCCCGGACGCTTGGGGGGTGCATTTTCAATTTAAGGGAAAGTAGTGATTTTTATCGTTGCTCTTTGCTTATGGCACAGGCAAGGATATACACAGTCATCGACCACAAAGAATTTCGGAAAAGTTTCCTTTTAAGAAATGCCGATACTCCGGATGATTGGATGCGTTCTCGTATTCTTCCAAAATCGTCTTTTTGTTCCATGCTTTCGTTTTGTCATTCATTTCTTCATATCGGATAATAGTAAGCAGGCCTTCTCGCTCCGCCTGCAAAATTGCTTCATAGGCATCAGGGATAAACTCCACACCGGATATATCGACCGGTATGCTACTGGTAGCGACATCCGGTATTTGAACCGAAAAACCGGAATCTGAAATTGTCTCGGCAGAATAAATATAACCGGATACGCCTTTGTATGTGCTTATCAGAGCATTGGGATAATACTCTTCCAACCGTTGGCGCCCATCTTTACCAAAACCATACGGCCCCCATTTTTGGCATTTTCCATCATAAGAAAAGCCGGTTTCCACGCAATACTTTTCAATGGAATTGCTCAAATAGACCAATACGTTTTCTCTTTTTGTGGAAAAATAAACCAAAGGAATACCATGATTCGAGCTCTGTGGCGTTAGCTGTGTAATACCCTTAACAGATGATGCGTGATAGTACATTAGCTTTCTTTCCTCCTAACGTAATTTATTCCAAGCTTTTCGACGGTGTACAGGTACTCGGAGAATTCTCGCATAGGCATATCTTCATTTTAGCAGGTAACCAGAGCCTAAACAATAGAAAAAGATCCACCGTAATTCTATCAGAATTACGGTGGATCTTATGGTGGAGCTGAGGGGAGTCGAACCCCTGTCCGAAAGCGCTTTAACAAGACCTTCTCCGGGCGCAGGACAGATTCAGGATTCCCGCCCCGTGCAGGCACTGCCCAGACTGCACAGCTTGGTAGAGTCATGATGCATGGGCGGGGCAACTCTTACCCGCCGCACGGACGCCACATCAACGACGCCTTCCCCGGCCTGTGGCCTCTCCGGTTCAGACGGCTGCCTTTAGTTAGGCAGCGACAGCAATACGATTGTTGTCAGTTAATTTTTAAGTTGCCCGTTTTATGGCGGTCAGGCGCCGCCGCCCGCTTATCCAGCCTCCACACCCCCGTCGAAACCGGTGCAGCCCCGTATCGAAGTATGGGAAAAGACTGTATATT
>ERZ812616.3303-NODE-3303-length-11530-cov-3.374292_pt1 | contig 11530 bp, 7 predicted proteins | sample MGYA00376249_ERZ812616 | MGnify/ENA primary metagenome ERZ812616 (study PRJEB26924, sample SAMEA4378265) | human gut metagenome | biome: human gut; feature: human-associated habitat; material: faeces | place: China | collected 2013 ... | reverse complement strand
TTAGGACGCAAGATTTTCATTCTTGAAAGAGGGGTTCGATTCCCCTATGGGCTACAATAAACAAAATTAAAAATTCAATAAAGAATAGCTAAGAAATGGCAAATCACAAGTCATCAATCAAAAGGATCAGACAGACTAACGCAAGACGTTTGCAGAATAGATATCATGCTAAAACAGCTAGAAATGCAATGCGTGTACTGCGCGCAACTGAAGACAAGAACGAAGCTCAGGCTCTGTTACCTAAGGTGTGCTCTATGTTGGATAAGCTTGCTAAGAAAAACGTTATTCACAAGAATAAGGCTGGCAACTTGAAATCCAAATTGACAAAGCACGTTAACAAGCTTGCATAAGGAATAATTGCGGCCCATTCGTCTATCGGTTAGGACGCAAGATTTTCATTCTTGAAAGAGGGGTTCGATTCCCCTATGGGCTACTTTAGAAGCGGTCGGGTTAATTATAATCCGACCGCTTTGTCATGTCTTTTCACACCCTGTTTTTTTGCTATTTTCACACTACTTTTACCTGCTAAGTCAATTATTTTCACTACATTTGTTAGCATTTTTAGAGATATAGATAATTAGTGATTTTAAAGGATAGAAACTCATGAGTGAAGAAATTAAGAATACTTCCGGAGAGTACTCTGCGGACAGTATTCAGGTACTTGAAGGGTTAGAAGCGGTACGAAAAAGACCGGCCATGTATATTGGCGATATCAGCGAAAAAGGTCTACATCACCTGGTGTATGAAGTTGTCGACAACTCTATTGACGAAGCACTAGCCGGATTTTGTTCTCAGATCGACGTAGTAATAAACGAGGATAACTCTATCACAGTAACGGACGACGGTCGTGGTATACCGGTAGATATTCATGAGAAAGAAGGCAAATCAGCTCTGGAAGTTGTTCTGACAGTGCTACATGCCGGAGGTAAGTTCGACAAAGGGACTTATAAGGTATCCGGAGGTTTGCACGGTGTGGGTGTATCTTGTGTGAACGCTCTTTCCACTTATTTGAAAGCAGAAGTTCGCAGAGGAGGGAAAATACACATGCAGGAATTCTCTTGTGGAAAACCTTTACATGATGTAGAAGTCGTTGGAGATACAACAACCACAGGAACCACCATCTCGTTCAAACCGGACGACAGTATCTTTACCGTTACTGAATACAAATATGAAATATTAGCAACCCGTTTACGTGAGCTGGCCTTCCTGAATGCAGGTATCAACCTGACACTGACAGACAAACGTGTAATAAAGGAAGACGGAACCTATAAGTCCGACCTGTTCCGTTCGGAAGAAGGTTTGAAAGAATTCGTTCGTTACGTAGACCGTTCCAAAGAATCCCTGATACCCGACGTAATCCATATCGTAACGGAAAAACAAGGAATTCCTGTTGAAGTTGCAATGACATACAACACATCTTTCAACGAAAGTGTATTCTCGTATGTAAATGATATCAACACAATTGAAGGAGGTACTCACCTGGCTGGTTTCCGCCGTGGTCTGACACGTACCTTGAAGAAATATGCCGAAGACTCCAAATTGCTGGAAAAAGCCAAGGTTGAGATTCAGGGAGATGACTTCCGCGAAGGTCTGACTGCTGTTATCTCTATCAAGGTTGCGGAACCGCAGTTTGAAGGACAGACAAAGACGAAACTCGGAAACAGCGAAGTGACCGGTGCCGTAGATCAGGCAATCGGTGAAGCTCTTACTTATTACCTGGAAGAACATCCGAAAGAAGCGAAGATCATCGTTGAAAAAGTGGTTCTGGCAGCACAGGCTCGTCAGGCAGCACGTAAAGCACGCGAACTGGTACAGCGTAAATCACCGATGACCGGTGGAGGGCTCCCTGGTAAGCTGGCCGACTGTTCTTCGAAAGATGCTTCTATCTGCGAGTTATTCCTTGTCGAAGGGGACTCTGCAGGGGGTACGGCTAAACAGGGCCGTGACCGTATATTCCAGGCTATCCTGCCGCTTCGTGGTAAAATCCTGAATGTGGAGAAAGCAATGGATCATAAAATCTTCGAAAGCGAAGAAATCCAGAACATCTTCCGTGCCATGGGTGTTACTATAGGTACAGAGGAAGATCCGAAGGAATTGAATTTGAGCAAGCTCCGTTATCATAAGGTAATCATCATGACCGATGCCGATGTGGACGGAAGCCACATTGCCACTTTGATCCTTACTTTCTTCTTCCGCAGAATGCGTGCATTGATCGACAACGGATATGTTTACCTGGCTACTCCTCCTCTTTACCTCTGTAAGAAAGGTAAAATAGAAGAATATTGCTGGACAGAACAGCAACGTCAGTCGTTTATCGACAGATATGCAGCCGGTAATGAGAACCAGATCCATACACAGCGATACAAAGGTTTGGGAGAAATGAACGACCACCAGTTATGGGATACGACCATGAATCCTGAGAACCGTACGCTGAAACAGATCACAATCGATAGCGCAGCTGAAGCAGATCAGATATTCGCCATGTTAATGGGTGAAGAAGTTGGTCCGCGCCGCGAGTTTATCGAGGATAATGCAACTTACGCAAACATTGACGCTTAATCAGTGGACAGATAACAGTGGACAGTTGACAGATAACAGAGAAAAAGAACTGTCAACTGTCACTTGTCAACTGTCAATTAAAATAGTTTTGTTATGAATAATCAAGTCCGTCGTCCGAGTTTAGAAGCCCTATACAGGGAAGTTGACAACTTTACACCAAAGAAAGAAAAACTTCAGCCTCCCCGCATAGGAATATCTTCAAACCGGAAAGACGGACTTTCCTGTATAGCCGAGACATACGTACAATCCGTATTGCAGGCCGGAGGTGCTCCGGTATTGATCCCGGTGATAACAGATCTAGAAGCGCTTACAGCCATCGTATCCGGTCTGGACGGATTGCTGATGAGTGGTGGCGGAGATCTCAATCCGCTTTATATCGGGGAAGAACCGATACCGCAGTTGCAGGATGTGGACACATTCCGCGACGAGTTCGACCTGATCCTACTCAGGCTGGCGGCTAACCGCCAGTTACCGATCATGGGCATTTGCCGTGGTCATCAACTTATCAACGTCGCTTTCGGCGGTTCGGTTTACCAGGATATCTATTCGCAGCACGAAGGCGGTGTACTCAAACATAGCCAAGCAATGCCCCGCGAACAGGCTTCACATTCCGCCAGGATCACCGATACATCTTCCCGTCTTTTTGAAATACTGAAAAAAGAACCGGACATACAGGTTAACTCTGTTCATCACCAGGCGGTGAAAGAAGTAGCACCCGAATTCAAGGAAACAGCTGTAGCTCCCGACGGCATCAATGAGGCGATGGAACATCCGGAAAAAGAAATATTCAGCATACAATGGCATCCGGAAGCAATGGCCTCCTACGGCAATGAATTGATGCTGGAACTATTCAGGCATCATGTTGAATCCGCCCGTTTGTTCAAAGAAGCCAAACGCATCCACCAACGGAATGTAATACTCGACTCGCATACGGATACACCGATGATCTTCCCCGGCCAATTCAATATTGGAAAGAAGGAAGGCGGAAAGGTAAACCTCCCGTTCATGGAAGAAGGACTGGTAGACGCTGCCATCATGGTGGCCTATATTCCGCAAGGGAAACGCGACGACGAATCGTTACGGAAGGCAACTGATTTTGCAATCGACCGCCTACAGGAAATTCATCGCCAGATGGAGATAAACCGGGGCAGAATGAATATAGCCCACACTCCCCAGGAGGTATGGGTAACAAAAGACGCCGGAAAGAAAGCAATCATGCTGGGACTGGAAAATGGCTATGCCATCGGTAAAGACCTCAATAACATATCCCGCTTCAAAGAACTGGGAGTCAGCTATATCACCCTCTGTCACAACGGAAGTAACGATATATGCGACTCTGCCCGTGGTGAAGCGGAATGGGGTGGCCTGAGCCCTTTCGGGAAAGAGGTCGTAGCCGAAATGAACCGGTTGGGGATACTGGTAGATATATCACACGCAGCCGAAAGTACGTTTTACGACGCATTGGAGTTCAGCGAACAACCGATCATCGCCTCCCACTCTTCGGCCCGTGCCTTGTGTAACCATCCGCGCAACCTCACCGACGATCAGTTGAAAGCACTGGCCACCAAACAAGGAGTCGTACAGATCTGTCTCTACAAAGGATTCATCAACGAAGAGGCAGAAAAGGCTTCTCTTACCGATGCTGTCCGCCACATCAATCATATTGTCGACCTGATCGGTATCAACCATGTGGGTATCGGTTCCGATTTCGACGGCGACGGTGAACTGATCGGTTGCCGGGCCAGCAACGAACTGATAAACATCACCGTTAGACTTCTCAAAGAGGGATACAGTGAAAACGATATTGCAAAAATATGGGGTGGCAACCTGATGCGAGTTATGTCGCGTGTACAGGCAGCCTATAATGGATAAAAGATAATCTAAACAGATGATGATGCATATTTTATATATAACACTGCTGGCTTGTTCGCTGATGGCATGTAGCCAAGCCAAGAACCAGCAACACGAAAATACAACAGTCAGCCAGGCTGTGCCTGCAACAAGTACGCCTTCTTTCAACGCCGACAGTGCCTACACTTATGTAGAGAACCAGGTTAAATTCGGCCCTCGCGTCCCGAATAGCGAAGCACATAAAGCTTGCGGCAACTACCTGGCATCCGAATTGAAACGGTTCGGCGCCAAAGTATACGAACAGGAAGCGACTCTTACCGCATACGATAATACGGGCCTGGAAGCCAAGAATATTATCGGTTCCTTTAACCCGGATAATAATAAACGCATCTTACTTTTCGCCCATTGGGACTCGCGTCCTTACTCAGACCATGATCCCGATCCGGCCAATTACCGCAAACCAATCGACGGGGCCGATGACGGAGCCAGTGGCGTAGGTGCACTACTTGAAATAGCCCGCCAGATCGGACAGAAAGATCCGGAAATAGGCGTCGACATCATTTTCTTTGATGCCGAAGATTACGGTACTCCCGAATTCGTCGACGAATACAAACCCGATACCTGGTGTCTCGGTACCCAGTTCTGGGCAAAGAACCCTCATGTTCCGAACTATCGTGCCGACTTCGGTATCCTGCTCGACATGGTTGGAGCCAAAAATGCAACATTCTTCAAAGAACAACTTTCTCTGAGCAAAGCGGCCAACATTGTCGAAATGGTTTGGAGTACAGCCCGTAACCTGGGATACGGCAAATACTTTATCAATGCAACCGGCGGTGCCATCACCGACGACCATGAGTATGTAATCAAAGGTCGCAATATTCCTTGCATCGACATTATCAACTACGACCCGGAAAGTGACCACGGTTTCGGTTGGTACTGGCACACGCAAAAAGACAATATGGAGAATATCGACCGCGAAACCCTCAAAGCCGTAGGGCAAACGGTTCTGGAAGTAGTATATAACAGACAAAAGAAATAATAATACAACGATGACTATCAACGAACTTCAGGACAATGTTATTGAAGAGTTCTCAGCCTTCGACGACTGGATGGACAAGTATGCGTTGCTGATCGATTTAGGCAACTCACTTCCCCCGCTGGAAGAAAAGTATAAAACAGAAAGTAACCTGATCGAAGGTTGCCAGAGCCGTGTATGGCTCCAGGCGGACTATGAAGACGGGAAGATTCTGTTCAAAGGTGAAAGTGATGCCGTGATTGTGAAAGGTATCGTTTCGTTACTGATCAACATCATGTCCGATCATACACCGCAGGAGATTCTGGATACAGACCTTTATTTTATCGAAAAGATCGGTCTGAAAGAACACCTCTCCCCTACCCGTTCAAACGGCCTGGTTGCCATGGTTAAGCAGATGCGTATGTATGCGTTGGCTTTCCGGACAAAGGAACAAGGATAATACAGTAATAGCACAGTAGTGCTAAGGGTATCAGGACTACTGTGCTGGCAGTAGTAGGACTATAGTGTCAACACCTGCAACACTATAGTGCTGCAAATCACCTTACACACAAGCTAATATTTCAAAGATAACGTTAAAAAACAAAAGGTATGCCGGATCCCGGCATACCTTTCTTATTTAGATTAATTTTTCTTATTCGGTTATCTCAGTCCCATAATACGGTCGGAAGTCATCATTCGACTTATAGAAATAAAAAGTCGTCGGATTTGTATACGGGTTATTGTAATGGAAGATGGCAGGATTAGCATTCAGCTCAGCCTGGTTCCAGCCCGGAGTCCAACCGACAAATACACCATCCATATTGATACAATGCTGGTAACGCTCGCAGTTCGTACCCTTATAAGCACGGTGGATACCCACTTCCAAACGCTTGGCATCAAAATAATTGATACCTTCACCCCAAAACTCGACACCTTTCTGGAAGACATATTCATCCATGAACGCATCGGTAGTAGCAGCCGTACAAGTATAAGACGGGTTACGTGTCTTTACGATATCCTGCAAAGCAGTCGCTGCTGCCGGAACACCCGAGGTATGAAGTGCCGCTTCCGCTTTCAGGAAATACATTTCTTCGATACGCATGATCGGATAATCGATAGCACCACCGATCGAATGCGTCCGGTAGTCGCCGTTATGCGGACGGAACTTCATGTTTACATACAACCATGGCCACGACTGGTAACCGTTTGACGAGTTGATACGGGCACGAATCCATGACGCAGAACTGTTATATTTATATTGGTATTTGTCAGGACCGAAACCGGAATAATCATCATTCCAATCACTCTGAGTCGTACTTGTACTTACGTCATTTACAGACCATTTATTGTTGATAAACTTACCGTCTGCACTTTTTTCCACCAGATAAGGTTCGCCTTCTTTCTGGTTCTTCGATTCATAGAAGAAGTTCGGAGCCAACCATGATTTTTTGCGGAAGTCGTCGTCTGAAAGACGTTCGTACCATTTACGGTCAAGCGAACGTCCGACACGCCAGCCATATACACTAAAGGTTGTTTCCGTACCGAAGATCATCGCGAAAGAGAATGACTGATTATTACCCGTAGCAGCAGTTGTGTTACCTTCCGAAATAGAAGTGGCCCACATCCAGGAGCTCTGCGAGTTACGGTTATTGAAACCGTTTACCGGATCTGTCCACTCGTTTTCCGTCAACGGGGTGCAACCGGCTACAGAAATAGCCTTATTCGCATATTCACCGGATTTCTGCCAGTAAGAAGCTTCGTCTTTATAAGTAGCAGAAGTCTTTACACGTGAAGCTAGGTTGGCATAAGTACGGGCATACAAACCATAGACTGCAGCCAGGTTAGGCTGGGTCTTATCCGTACGGGTATATCCTTCCAGATAAGTTTCAGCCTGTTGCAGATCACTCAGAATCAAGTCATAAGCCACATCTACCGTTGCACGCGGATTATTGGATGCTTCTTCTGATGTAGTCTTTTCTGTTACGATAGGAACACCCAGGTTCGTCAAGTCGTTTTCAGGACTTACATAACTGTAACGGCTATCGGTCGGTTTCTTGTACTCCATAATCTGAACCAAGTCGAGATAATAAAGGGCACGGTAGGCATAACAGATTCCCAGATACCTCTTCTTGGTATCATCCATATCGTTCACATCGACCATACCGATGACATCGTTTACATTCTTGATATAAGAATAGTAGAGGTAAGAAGGATAAAGTCCACGGTTAGAGCCGGTAGCACTTATCCCGCCATTACAATAGGCTCCCATTGTGTTATAACCGTTACTGCCGGAACAAACAAACTGGCCCGTACTATGTTCCAACATGGCACGCATACTGCCATAAGAAATCATTTCTATACCACCATCAGCATTTATATACCCTCCCATCGAGGTATAAATGGAGTTGACCATTCCCTGCAATGCCGACTCCGATGCCTGAATCTGGTCATTCAGCACATATTCCGTCGGTAATGTTTCTTCAATACAGCTACTTAACCCCAGAAGAGCCACCGCAGCCAATAAAATCTTATATTTCTTCATGATGTTTTCTTTTTAATGTTTAGAATGTCAATGAAATACCACCCGAGATAGTACGTATCGGAGAATAAAGCTCCGAATTGCTATATCCCTTCAATGTATAGCGGGGATCGAATCCCTGGCGTGCCGAGAAGTAGAGCAGGTTTTCACCCGAGAAATAAACACGTATATTCTGGATATTATACTTCTGAGTCAAACTGGAAGGTAATGTATATCCGAAGTTGATATTCTGGACATTCAGATAGCTTGCATTCGTAATGAAACGGTCTGAACGGCCATTCTGTGTGTACTTTTCTGCAAACTGCAAACGTGGAATACTTGAACCTGTATTCTCAGGCGACCAGGCATTCAACATGTCTTTATGCCAGGTTGAAGAGGTGGCCGTACTGGTGTGCATCAATGTCGAGTAAGTATAATCGTATGCCTTACCTCCCAACTGATAGTTCAGGTTGATAGAGAAATCGAAGCCACGATAGCTCAAAGAAGTACCTAAACCACCATAGAAAGAAGGAAGCGCATCCCCGATCAGGTAGTCGGTTGCCTGGTTGACATCTTTGGTCGTTTCCTGTCCTGTCACATTTCCTGCATCATCGAGGATATCTTTATAGAACAAAGATTCTCCTGTTTCGGTATCCAGGCCGGCAAACTTAGGCAGATACCAGGTGTAAAGAGAAAGACCTTCAGCCACGAAATATTTGTATTTGGAAACGAACGACTTATCCAGATTCACATACCCGTTATGACCGTCCACCTTAGTCGTTTTGATTGCATCCGGTAAAGTCAATACCTTGTTCTTTACATGAGAAATATTGAAATTAACGTCCCATTTGAAGTCCTTATTCCGGATTAGCGTACCCTGTAATACCAGTTCGAGACCCGAATTCTTCATGTCACCCAGATTAATGAAATAGCTGGTGTAACCAATAGAAGGAGGTGTATTCAGAGAGAACAACATATCACTGGTTTTCCGGTAGAAATAATCGAGGCTACCGCTCAGTCGTCCGTTGAAAAGATCAAATTCGGTACCCACATTCCAGTTCGTATTGGTTTCCCAGGTGATATCGCTGGAACCTTTCTGGCGCCACTGGAAAGCAGCCTGGTCGTCATTGTTCACCACCGTGTAAGAATCGGCATACAAATAATCACCGATGTTGTCGTTACCCTGTGAACCGACAGAAGCTTTCAGTTTCAAAGAATTAACCCAGGGCACATTGAAGAATGACTCTTTGGATATAAGCCAGGCACCGCCGACCGACCAGAAGTTACCCCAACGATGATCCTTTGCAAAACGTGAAGAAGCATCACGGCGATAAGACACCGAACCGAAGTACTTTGCATCGTAATTATACATGGCACGGAAGAAATAACCTTCGTTATTATAAGAATTGGAATAAGAATACGGCGTATTATTCAGGTTCAAAAGCGTAGCCAATTCCCATGAATTATCGATTCCGAAATTACGTCCGGAAGCACTCAGCGATTCATATTTGTAATTATAATATTCATGACCGACCATTGCGCTCACATCATGCTTACCGAACTGTTTGTTGTAGTTCAGCAACTGTTGCGTATTATAAGTAAAGGTACGGTAAGAAGCTTTATACAGAGTTCCGTTATCGGAAGAACTGGTATAATAATCGACAAAAGGACTCTTGGCCTCCGTATAACGGCGGTCATAATCATAAGCATTGGCATTGAATGTGAATGTCAAGTCCTTTGTCAGGTTTATGTCCGCATAACCACTGGCGATAAACGAGTTACCGGTTGTTTCATTCACATTATACTTGTTATTGAAAATACAGTTGCCACCAACACCGCCTGCACGGTTCAGATCGTAAGCCTGTGCGAAGTCATACATGTTCTCTCCCCATTTATCGACCATGATGTTCTTGTTTTCATCACGGAAATAAATCGGGTAAATAGGAGCCTGAGTCTTGATTGTACTCCAGATTGTTCCGGTACCGATCGTACCTTCGGAAGTCTTGCTGTAATCATATTTGGAATAATTGAAGTTTGCACCGACTTTCAGCCACGTCTTTGCCTGGTAATCCAGTTTTGCACGTGCCGTCAAACGTTTCTGCGTGGAACCTTCCTGAATACCATCCTGATCCAGATAACCGACAGAGGTATAATAATTAATACGGTCGGAAGCACCGGAAACCGACACATTATATTCCTGGCGGAAACCGTTCTGCAAACCGATGTCTTGCCAATCGTCGGCCTGCAACCAGAATTTCTGCCCGTTATAGTTATAGAGAGACCCCATAGTTGCTCCCGGATTCATTGTTCCACCCTGCTGGATAAAATCTTGTCCTTCAGGAGTCGAATAAACCATATATCCCGGGCCTACCCCGCTGGAAGCACTTGTCAGGTGCTGGTTTGCCAAAGCATGGGCATCGGTAGTCGACATGCCGCCGCCGTCTTCCGTTATATAATAGTTATATAACATCTTATAATAAGTTTCGTAGAATTGCTGGGAGTTAGTCGTCTTATAGTTCTTAAGACCATTCGAGTTGGAACCCCATTTAGCATCCACAGAAACTTTGGCATCCCCGTTTTTACCTTTCTTTGTCGTGATCATAATCACACCGTTGGCACCACGGGCACCATACAGGGCATTGGAGGCCGCATCTTTCAATACGGTCATCGACTCGATATCGTTGGAGTTGATCAGGTTCAGGTCGCCGTCGAAAGGCATACCGTCCACTACGATCAGAGGTTCCGTATCAGAAGAGATAGAACCGAAACCACGAATGGTGATGGAAGGCGAGCTACCCGGCTGTGCAGAAGCATTGCTCAATTGCACACCGGCCACACGTCCTGCCAGAGCCTGGGCCGGGTTCGACACCTGCGCTTTTAGAAGATCGTCCGCTTTCATGATACCGGCAGAACCCGTAAAGGCTTCTTTCGTACTTTTACCGAAAGCAACTACCACGACTTCGTCCAAAGCCTGGTTGTCTTCCTGCAACACGACCTGGATATTGTTCCGGTTTCCCGGCCGGATAGTCTGGGTAACATAACCCACATAAGATATTTGCAGCGAACCGCCTGATGGGATAGACAACTCGAACTTACCGTCGAGATCTGTCATGATACCGTTGGTTGTACCAACCTCAACAACACTGGCACCGATCACCGGTTCACCGTTTTCGTCTTTCACCAACCCTATTATTCTACGGGTATTTTGAGCCGTCGATGTTTTTTCATGTACCGCAACCGCGGAATGTCCACCACTTGCACTCAATTCCGTCATTGCCTGTCCTGCAGAGATATTGCTCTCGGCAACCAACGGCAAACTCAGACAAAACAGAGCCATAGGCACAAAAATGACTTTCTTTGTGTAATTCATAACTTAAATAATTAGTGATTATAACTCATAAAAGCAAATACGAAAGAGAATATTCCAACACATGTGCATACAGCTATGGCTAGCTTTACCGATGCACACAATCTCATCCATTTAGTGTTTGTCGTCATACTAAAAATTAATTAATGGTTCTTACTCTAATAAACAACTACAAAAGCTATATTTCATAGCTTAATAAAAAGTAGAATCTGAAAAAACA
>ERZ812616.3301-NODE-3301-length-11535-cov-3.283014_pt1 | contig 11535 bp, 10 predicted proteins | sample MGYA00376249_ERZ812616 | MGnify/ENA primary metagenome ERZ812616 (study PRJEB26924, sample SAMEA4378265) | human gut metagenome | biome: human gut; feature: human-associated habitat; material: faeces | place: China | collected 2013 ... | reverse complement strand
CCCATAGCCCCATCATCCTTTCTGACTTATCGCATTATATCAGAAATTATTATGGTGTCTGGCAATCTGTAACCATTTGCCATTTTCGTGTAATACTTTGCAGATTTTACTATCTCCTGTCAATTCATGGCAATGTATTATTCAATATTTTTCTCCCATTTTCAGCATATTTTTAAATTCCAGATTATCTTTTGACAAATCATCATAGACTCCACTTCCAACAACAGCACCATCTTTCAGCATGATAATCTGATCTGCTTCTTTTAATATCTCCTGTTTGTGGGTAATGATTATGACCGTCTTTTCTTTCAGTTTCGTATGGAGCAGTCCGTTAATCTGATGTTCAGAATACACATCTGTATTAGATGTGGCTTCATCAAATATAATAACCGGACTGTTATGCACCAATGCCCTTGCCAGTGCAATTTTCTGTTTCTGTCCTCCGGAAAGCATTGCCCCATTCTGTCCTACCACATAATCCAATGACACCTCAGAAATAAAATCAGCAAGTCCACTATCTTTACAGGCTTCCATAATTGTCTTATCATCTATATTTTTATACATACAGATATTATCCCTGATAGATGAATTGAACAGATAGATCTCCTGGCTTACTACAGATACCATATTTCTGTATTCTCTCAAAACAAACTCCGAAATATCTATACCATTTAATGTTATTTTTCCGCCTGTAGGTTGGTATAATTGCAGCAACAGACTTATCAGTGTACTTTTTCCCGAACCATTCCGACCAATCAGCACCGTTTTACTTCCCTTTGGAAAAGCAATATTAATATCGGACAGTACCGCTTTATCCTTTTCATATGAAAAAGAAAGATTCTGTAATTCCAGATCACCGAAGCAAGGCTCGGTCATGCCCTCCTCATTTTCCTTTTCTTCTTCAAGTGCCATAAACTCATAATACCGCTTTGTTGAAGGAATAATTCCTGACAAAAGATACCCGATATTGAGTATTGCTGAAATAGGTCCTGTCACATACGCACTATATGTAATAAACGCAAACACACTGCCTACTGAAAGCTGCATATCAAAAACAAGATTTGCGCCAATAATATATATCAAGCTGGTCAGCAGATGTACGATAATGTTATCCGTTATGCCGTTCCACTGGGCAAGCATATTCATCTTTTTCTGTTTATTGATTACAGAAAGCTGTCTGTCAGCAAATTCGGCTCTCTTATTTTCCTGTATTCCAAAAAGCTTTACTTCCCTTACACCGCCAACAGTATCTCCAAACCATCCGGCATATTTTTCGCTTTCTGTAATAAACTCGTCCATGATTCTTTTTCGCTTCTTTGCAAAATGTTTCATAATAACCGCTTTTACCGGAATAAAAAGAAGTACCATGAGTGTCATTCTGTAATCTAAGATAAAAAGTCCGATAATTCCACCTACCATACTGAATGCCTGAGTGACAACAAAAAACACACCCTCATCTGCAACAGAAGTCATATTTCCTATATCTATATTTATGTTATTTAGGATTTCCGCATAATTTTTACTGCTGAAATAGTTTGCTTTTATCCTCATCAGATGTTGAAATGACTGTTCCGATAAAGAATATTGTATATTCGCAGATATATCTACCCGCTTCTTTTCTTTTATAATATCAATAACTGCTATCATCATATAGATAAGCAGTGAACCTATTACCTGTTTTATAAGCAGTTCTTTATCTCCGCCTATGAAACCATAATCCATAATCCCCCTGCTTAGTAACGGGATACACATATTCAATCCTGTTGAAATGAGCAGACATGCAATAATCAGAGCAATTATTTTTCTATACCCCTTTAACATTCCCAGCAGTTTCTTTACTGCTTCTTTATTCCCCATCTTCATCCTCCGTCAGGATTGTAAGCAGACAATCATATACTTCCTTTATCTGCTGCTCTCCGAGGGTTCCAAAACACATCTGCGTCTTTTTTATTTTGTCGCAATAAATTTGTATTCCTGTCTGCTTCTTCCCATTTTCTATTCTTACAAATATATCGGCTTCCACACCGATACTTTCTTTTTCCTGTATTCCACAAATAATCAAATCAGACTGGTTGTAATAAGTCTGCCAATACAGGAAATCACCAATCTTATTACTTATATTTTCATCAACAGCAAAAGGGATATATTCTAAATCATACAATACGCTCTCCTGTTCAGTGGAAATAGCATACGCATTATAGCCCTCCGCTTCAAAACTCTTTCTTAATTCCGTAAGCCACCATATCTGATCCTGTTCTTTACCACTTTTTAAAAGTATGACAGGTATATTAATATTCTCCTTCTTTATCCTTGAACATAAGATCTGTTCTTTTCTGTTTCTTCTGCTCCAGAAAAAGCACTGTGTATCCGGCTGCTCTGCTATTTCATTGCCAAGATACACAATGTGCTTCTCCCTGTATTCATTAAACTCATTTTTATCATACAAAATTACAGTGTCTGCTTCTTCCTTTGCAGCTACCTCAAAATAAACCTCTGCCTTACTCTTTAATACCTTTCCGGCAATCCATCCTTTTTCTATCCAATCCGGAATATATTGTACACATTTTCCCCTGAATTTCTGGTATAAATGCTTCTTAATCTGCCATACATTATTGATCCATGACTGTTCCATCATTAACCTTCCAGCCATTGCTGTTACATAAGGTGCCGCATAGCTGTTACTTTTCTGAAGCGTTATATCGTTTCCTCCAAACCAGATTTTGTGTTCCGATGGAGCTGCAAAATCCACACCTTTATCCCGCAAACCTTCCGCATCAATGTTAAATGTATCTTTTGCTTTTACTCCGATAACATTTGAAAAGGATGCCGGAAAAGCCGTATACCCACTATTAGCAGTTGCCGCAATTATGATAAGTCCCTTATTGGCATATTGATTTACCAACTGCCGAATTATTCCTTTGTCCTTAAAATGTGTAGTTCCAAAACTCAGATTGACAAGTCTTATATTGTTCATCAGACACCAGTCAAACGCTGATTTCAGATCATCCACATTTCCTTTTCCTGTATTATCAAGCAGTTTATAACTGTATAATTCTGCGTCGGCACAATTAAGCCCTATGATCATGGCACAATTTGTCCCATGCAGAAACAAATCCTCCTCATCACTGATATTTCCTTTGTTCTGCTGAATTATATCGGGCAGCCCACATAATGCAAGTATTTTTTCATCTGCACCATTATCCAATACTGCAATCTTTAATTTATTCATAGGTATTTATCTCAGTTCTAATCTTTTTTAATTTTTCCTGTATTGCATCAACCATATTGCATAAATAATCAAATCTTTCATCTATGACATTTCGTTCTTCAAATTTTATTCCAAAATAACTCTCAACAGCAAAATAAAGCTGTAATAAATCTCTTGGTAACATTCCATTTCTCGGATCAAGCAAACTGATTTTTTTATCCACTGTGATATGGATTGTATTTTCAATATATTCTTCAATCCATTTTTCTATTGCGTCCTTTTCCATCACTTTCTCCTTTAATACTGTTCATATTTTCCATATAATAATAACTTTTTTTCTGCCTGTTTGAATAAAATATCATTATTTAAGTCGCTGGTTGTATAAACCTTATACTCTGTTTTAGGAAGTTCCATCCGCGGCAAATATACATAACTCAATTTTTCTGACCAGATTGAATTAGACAACGGACAAAATTGTGAAACAAAATAAGCATCTATATTTACATTATATTTATACTTTGCCATTTTTGAAATTTCAGAATAAAATTCATCATTATATCCATCATTAGCCATCAGCGATGTTATGACAAAATCTGGTTGAACCGCATTAAATATTTCATACGCATACAATCCAAAGCTAAAACGATGCTTATTATTTAATGGAAGTAATGAGTCTGGAATTCCTAACAGAATAACATCTGGCTTTTCCTGCATAGAAACATCCTTCATAACTCTGTTAAACGCATACACTTTATCAACATCTGAATATTGTGTATTAAATAAAAAGTCTGGCAATGGATGTAAACCAAACAGTCCACTTATTTTTTTCGTCCCTATCTGACTTACTTTATAGCCCTTGTCAATAAATCTACTTCTAAGATACAGTTGTAAATCAAATTTTTGCACATTCTGACCAATTCCCATTACTGCAACAACCGGTATATCAATCCCTATTATCTCTGAATCATAGTTCCATTTTTTTTCAGGTGTTTCTATTGTTTCATAATTGCATTGCAACAATTTCACATTGTACCTCTTGCAAATTTTTTCAATCTGATCAAGATATTCTTCTTCTACGCATATGATATTTTTTCCATTAGAACATACAAATTCCACTATTTTATATAGTTCATTTTCATCTGGAACTTTGTCAATAATGCAAAAAGTGTCAAAATCATCAAAACTAATTTTTCCGTCCACCAAATCAGTAAAAGTACAGTAATCATCATTATCATTATCATTTTGATTATTTATCGGTAAAATATTACCATAACACATAAAACAGATAATATTGTATCTAAATAATTTTTTATACTCTTTAATATAGCTATGTTCAATCGAATATGGATAAATAACAACGTTCATCTCTTATGCTTCTCCTTCCTCAAATTTACAGCCAAAATTTTTTAGGACAATATAATTTTTTATGTATTCTTCTGCATTTTCCCTCGATTGTTTGCACCATTTCAAACGATTGGCTGCTTCTATCTTTCCATTCTCGCCAGCTTTTGCCACACATTGAGAACACATTTTGTAGCACCAACATTCCCTGCATTCTTTTTCCGTTATCTTCGCCACATTCAAAATTTTTTTCGCATTTTCTAAATCAAATCCATTTTTTAGATCTCCTATACATAATTCACTCGATTCCTCATCTACTCTTTCACATGGAAAAAATTTTCCGTCCACTGTAACAAAGAAACGCTGTATACCTGGCAGACATTGTCCTCCCGGACTGATTTTCCCCTGATATGTTTGCAATCCGACAAATCTATCTTTAACAATTTGCTTCAACGATGCTACTTCGCTACTATATAAAGTAGGCTTATAATTCGAAAAAATTTCCTTATTGCAAGCATATAAATATGTTTTAAATATTTCATAATATGATATGGCTATTAGTTCAGGATTAATCGGCTCTTCATCCTTCTTGCTAATCGGATTTATATAATTTGAAGCCACATTTATTCCCTTAACAGTTTCATAATTCAAAAAAAATTCACTTGAGCAAGCCACATTTTGCTTTAAATCTATCACAGCATTAAATCCTATATTTTTTATAAATCCCGGTAATTCTTTCCTTATCAATTCCAAATTCTGCATTACCGCATCAAATGTCCCTTTATTGCTGTTAGCGAATATACGATTACTGTCATGTGTTGCTTTTGGTCCGTCTAAACTTATTGTAACATTAAATTTTTTCTCATAAAGATACTTTGCCGTTTCGATATTTAATAAAGTGGCATTTGTCGTCATATTAAAAAGAAGTTTTTTCCCACTAAACACCCCCTCTGCATAATCTACCACTTCTCTTATCAGTGGAACTTCCAGCAATGGCTCTCCACCATAAAATCCAATGGATATTTCTTTGCTATTTTCTGAATGTTTTACCAAAAAATCAATAGCCTGCTTAGCAACTTCGACTGACATTCTCTTATTGTTATGTACTCTGTTTATATAACTTCCTGAATAAACACAATATTGACATCTCAAGTTGCAGTTTTGTGTAACCTGCAAAATAATCGTATTTAAATTATTTTCATATAAACTTTCCAATAAAGATATTTCCCCATGTTCAACGACTATTTTTTCATCAACCGGTTTCAGGCAGCCTGATTCTTTTAAATATTCAATTTCTTCTTTTAATTCATCACCAACTTCGATTTCTCCATTACTATTCAAAATAGCCATAAGAAACCTACACATTTCTTTTGTAATAGAAAATATAGCGTTTGTTCCAGCATCATACATATAATAACTGTTGTATAGTTCTAAAATATGTATATTAGGTTTTGATTTAGTCATATATACTTCTCCTTGCGTAAATAGTGCAGCAGGGCTTTACTGAACACAGTAAAGCCCTACCTTGTTGGAATAATTCATGTTCTAAGCAAGTAACAATAAAGAACCTTTACTTTTAACTTGCGTAGTTGAATTTTGTGTATTGTTTGCAACTTGTCTTCCATTTGCAGTTCCAATACTCTGGCAGTTGTTACAAGTACAAGCACACCAGCAATTGCATGAACAAGCATATGCCATAAATGTACCCGTTTCCATTGCATTCTTCTTTCCAAGCTTCATTATGCTTCCCTCCTTCCTTGCTTTTTTATATAGAAATGCTAATTGCATCACTATATCTTTTGATCAAAACTATATATTCTTAGTTCATTATCTGAATCGGACACTAAATCTTTTGAACTTCTTTCCTTTTCCATCTTGTCTTCAGTTTTCTTTTCCTCTGCTCTCTTTTCCTCTTTCCTTTTCTCGAGTCTTTCTTCAAGTTCTTTCCTTGCTTTTTCTGTTCCCGGATCAACCTCATCTGTTACCAGTACTTCTTCTGTTATGCTATCATATCCATTTATTGTATCCGTTACACTCAGTACCTTACAGCCACGAGCACTTTGAGCAGCTTTCAATTTTTCGATACTTTCCGGTATTAAAGATAGATTATACTCCAACCATTGTTTTGTCTTTTCATCTCCCATAGCCTTTGACAAAAGAGAACTGTTTATATTTACGGAATAATCCCTGCTTCGTAAACAATCGTATTTTTGTGTTAAATAGTTCTTATATTCATGGGCATTCTTATATGTCCTGCCCGTTTTGTTTCCAGCATTTTGTGTATTGCCATAACTATTCGTATATGACGCATATGTTCCTATTCCTGTAACTGCCATATTAACATATCTCCTTTCATTATTCGGAGTCCTTCCAACCATGCCACATGTTGGATTTCTCTCAGAATCAATATGATATTGATCACACGCTAGCTTCAAATATACTTTGACTAATACTTTTCATCCACATATTCTGCGTTGCTCCATACCCTCTTTCCTGCCCTATATCATACAATCCACTGCTGTCAAATCCTATTTTCAATACTAAATCATTTTCTTTTTTCCAGCCATTCTTAGCATATTCCAACCATCTATTAGAATAAAGTTCATACCCTGCGCCATTTTTAGCCTTTTCCTTAAACAAAGCAAGTAAATCTGTGCTATCCTCTGCAATAAAAGTACCATTTCTATATGTCGCATTGCGTGCATCATACCCTGTTGTCTCATACACTTCATGCCATAAAGAATATTGGTTCGCCTTTGTCCTATTTGCTTGCGAATTAACAATTTCATTGTCTGAATCATGCATACAAATCCACGCATGCGTCCAAATATTTTTTGCATTATCTCCTTCATTCAGCAATTTTTCTATCTGCGATAATGTGTCTCTATCTGCATTTCCTGACACAGTTAATTGATATGTATATGGATCAATAGAAAATGTCAAATCTGCTTGTTTTGATAATGATATTCCATTTTTTGAAAACAGATTTGAAATTTGCTGATTTACAACACTTCTTGCATATTGCTTTTCCTTGTCAGTATTGCGTATATAACCTGTACTTCTTGAAGCACCTGTATATACATCCTTGTAATTTCTTAATGCATAATCATACCGGGCAAATCCAGCCGAATATTTTCCCTCTGTTTGTAACATTCTTTTCTCATTGCGGTAAGCTATGGAACGCTGATCTTCTGTCATATATGAGCAAAAATTAGGTGAGGTCACATCACAATATTTTGATTCGATATATGCCATTGGATCAGAATGAGACAAATTTTCTTTGTACACTTTATCATAATGCTCCTGCAAAACTTTTTGTACGAAACGATCTTCCTCGGTAAGTCCATCATATTGATAACCTACAGTTGTACCAGTACTGGAAGTGTTTGGCAGATTATTTAAATCCCTGCCTACTGGTATGTTGTTGTAATAATTATTTACAGTAACCATACTAGCCCCTACCTTTAGCCCCTACCTTATATAAGTCTCATAATCCGTATCATGCAAATCATACTGAAACTCTATCGTTAGTTTAACATTTCTCATTGTCGATTTAGCTGTAGCAAGAGCATTATATTTGAAGCTCCATTTCTGCTTAACAGGTATACCATCATCAATATCAATGTTATAGTGCCCACTACTTGCACTGGAAACCGTTGAAGTATACCAATTACCATTACTTGCAGGCATAACCATATGATGCACGTTTCCCTGACTAGGAGACTGTGTTCCAGAAGATGAAATCCTTGTAACTATAGCTTTGTTAGGAATTTTCGTATCATTAGTTAAATTTACCGATATAACAGATGAATCTACACCTGACATACTAATACTGCTATTTCCCTTATTAGATGCTGTACCAGAAATTGAAACATTTACTGATGATGTCTTTATTCTTTCATAAGCTGACAATGAAAAGTAGATACTTTTGTTTATGTCTACGCTGCCTCTATGTAAAACTAAATAATAATTTCTTGTAGATGTTGAATCATTGTCACAGTCCAAATATATATCTGGTGTAATACTGTCTGCGTTATAAACATTTTGAGGTGTCATCTGAGGTGTACCCAGTGTTATTCCTACCCCATTTTGTACTTCAAACCATTCACCTGCATATTCCTCTTGGTACGATGCTCTTAAATAAATGTGTTCGCCCGGACTTAATGTAAATTGCAACCAAGACTCTGTTTGTCCACTCTCTAAAATAATAGTTGCGTAGTTTGAATTTATTGATGACCATCTACCATAATTATAAGCAGTTGAACTTGTATTGTTACCTGTGATAGATGTTGCCGCTTGTGCATCAATTACATTTATGTTTAGTATGCCTAAACATAGTGCAACAACTGCCAACATTCCTACAAACCTTTTTAAGCTTTTTTTCATTTCATTTTCCACCTTTCTATGCGTTAAATAAATTGTTTACTCTTATAACATTAAACAGCCTTTCATGTCTCTAGAAAATATTTTTTTAAGCATTGTGATATATTGTTTTAGCAAATAACCTCTGAGTCGTTTCCATAAAGTTCTTATCGCTACTCATAATATCCCAAATTACACTCTTTGCAATTCCTGCTGTGTATTTCGGTTCTTCACGCATTTCTAAAAATCTTTTTTGTGCTTTCTCCATCATGGATACCGCAGTATCTATATATTCTTTTTGTTCTGCTGTATTCTTCTTCACATTAGTTGTTTGAAAGAATTTAGAACCGTCATTTGTCTGCTGACATACAATATATCCCGCCAGATTTGCTAATCGCTTATTATATGCCCTGTCTAAACCTGCCAAATCTTCATCAAGTGTTAATGAATTTTCTCCTGTGAGGTCATAAGAAACCTGACGTTCTCCATTCTCATGTTCTTTCACAATATAATTGTAACGTGTTTCATAAGCATCCATCATAGACTTCATCACATCTTCTAGATTGTATTTTCCGTCTTTTAACGTCAGTCCACTATATTCTCTCATTGAAGTATAATGTTCCCATTCAACCTCATTTGTATCTTGTATTGTTAATTCATATCCTATCGGTTCCTCAACTTTTGGCTTTACTTCTCTTAATTTTTCCCGCAATGCCCGCCTTCCTTCATTCGATATTTCTACATTGTCTATCTGCTTATTTTTATAAGCAACATTGTCATCCATACCTCTGAAATCTTTACTCTTTCTTTCCATTTCGAATAAACAAAACCTATCGTAAGAAGGTGTTTGAAATATTTTCATATCAGCACCTCCTTACCATGTAGTTGGTTCTTCACCATTATAATATGGATAATAATACTTTGTTGCAGTGCTATATGGTCTAGTAAATGTCATACTATTAGAACCAGTTGCATATTCATAAAAATAATTAATGTGTTCAATATCAACCAACTTTCCAGTATTTGGATTTATAAATACAGTGACAAAATTTAAATCTTTATAATAACGATTTGCAGCATACGCTCCACTACATATGCAATGAATATTATAAAACGAATTTGAAGAATACAAAGACAGTTCCAATACATTTCCTGTTGGACCAACCCCTTTAGAGCCTTTGATATAATCTACTGTATCCGGCATTGTCATTCCATAATATATCGCGTCTTCAACATCATCAAACATAAACTGGCTCTGATATATTTTTGCACGAAGGTCAGACGGATTAGTCATTGTAATATTGTACCTCTGCGTACCAGCAGAATTAGATGCATCAACATTGTAAGAATAACTCAAATCTATTGTATTTCCATTTACATACATATTGCTTCCATATCCATCAGATTGGAATACTATTCCTGCCTTTGCGTTAATCATATAATAAAATGAGCTCGTATCATTAGCAATATTAGCAACTTTCTTTAATTTAATGCTGTAATCTGTATCATATTTTCCATCTGTACTATAAACAACCAGATAATATTTTCCCGCATCAAATTGATACATATCTTCTTTTTCAGATATTTTATAAACACTTGTTGAACTGTTCTCTTTAATTATGCCGAAGCTGTAGGTACCTACATTCACATTAAGCTCAGTTATCATAGGTTCTGATATTGTAAAAGTATAATAATCTTTATCAAATGGATTATCTATAATTCCTTTAATAGTATCATTTACCCCTATTTCTGCTGCTGTGGCTTTAGAATCATTAACTTCATAATTTATATCCGACGTCGCATAAAATGCAAATGCGTATTGTCCACTTCCTTCGTAAGCACTAACCGCAAAATAATATATTCCTTTATCAAGGACTTCCGTACAATACTCACTTACACCTAGTTCTGATGTAGCACTGCCGCCCACTAAATTTAATTTATATGTATTCTGATCTAACTCAAATAAATATATATCTGCATCAACATTAGAAACAGTTTGCAACAATATAGAAACTTTACTTCTTTGCTCAAGACTAAAACCATACCATCTCATTTCACTTGTTTTCGTTAATTCTCCATGAATAACATCTCCGTGTTCTACAAGATATGCATAATTTGGATCAGTATTATCATTCTCCCCGGATTCTGAAACAGTAGCCGTCATATGTACTTTTAAATTTTCTCCATCATATACTCTATCTATACCATTAGGAATATAATTTTCTTCAATATCTTCCACTTGTGCTACTTCAGGATATGCATTATTTATGTCAAAAATTGACGTATCTATATCTGATTCTTCAATAGATATGTCAGAACTTTCTTCATGACTGACACCATAATTCATTTCCTGTGCATTTGCATTTATCGGTGAATACACCACACATATGCATGAAGCAACCGCCAATAAAACTGCCAATAATCTTTTTTTCATAATAAACTTTCCACCTTTCTCTTATTTTTGAACCGTGCTAATTATGCGACTCTTTATAATCACAAAATATATCAGTCATGTAAGTGCTTTTGTATTGGGATTAATATAATATGATATTGATAGCATCATCACAATCTCCAATTATTTTCATTCCTCTGTCATTCGGAATCTATTCACTCTCCATAACGGT